>Ga0316220_1000117_pt1 | contig 126776 bp, 108 predicted proteins | sample TBH18005metaG_FD_203632 | JGI IMG/M metagenome (GOLD analysis project Ga0316220, IMG submission 203632) | Freshwater microbial communities from Trout Bog Lake, Wisconsin, USA - TBH18005 | ecosystem: Environmental > Aquatic > Freshwater > Lake > Hypolimnion/Profundal zone | place: USA... | reverse complement strand
GCCCATCCGAACCTTGGAAGCGTCAACGGTGGCGAGGGTCGGAGCGAAACCGCCCATGCGAACCTTGGAAGCGTCAACGGTGGCGAGGGCCGGAGCGAAACCGCCCATGCGGACCTTGGAAGCGTCGGTGGTGGCGAGGGCCGGAGCGAAACCGCCCATGCGGACCTTGGAAGCGTCAACGGTGGCGAGGGTCGGAGCGAAACCGCCCATGCGAACCTTGGAAGCGTCAACGGTTGCGAGGGTCGGAGCGAAACCGCCCATGCGAACCTTGGAAGCGTCAACGGTTGCGAGGGTCGGAGCGAAACCGCCCATGCGAACCTTGGAAGCGTCAACGGTTGCGAGGTTCGGAGCGAAACCGCCCATGCGAACCTTGGAAGCGTCAACGGTTGCGAGGGTCGGAGCGAAACCGCCCATGCGAACCTTGGAAGCGTCAACGGTTGCGAGGGTCGGGGCGAAACCGCCCATGCGGACCTTGGAAGCATCGGCGGTGGCGAGTGTCGGAGCGAAGCCGCCCATGCGGACCTTGGAAGCGTCAACGGTGGCGAGGGTCGGAGCGAAACCGCCCATGCGAACCTTGGTAGCGTCGGTGGTGGCGAGGGCCGGAGCGAAACCGCCCATGCGGACCTTGGCAGCGTCGGTGGTGGCGAGGGTCGGGGCGAAACCGCCCATGCGGACCTTGGAGGCATCGGTGGTGGCGAGGGTCGGGGCGAAACCGCCCATACGGACCTTGGAAGCATCGACGGTTGCGAGGGTCGGGGCGAAACCGCCCATGCGAACCTTGGCAGCGTCGGTGGTGGCGAGGGCCGGAGCGAAACCGCCGAGACGGACTTTGCCAGCGTCAATGGTGGAAACCAGAGCGGCGGAGTTCGTGAAAGTGGACATTGGCGTGACCCTTCTGTGAATGCGTTCTTGCTTGGCAAACCGCTAAGGAAGTTGTTGGCGGTTCGTCGGTGGAGACACATTCCCAGAATGAGAATTTATTATCGTTTTTTTGACGTTAAGTTAACGTGAAATCGACGGGGTTTAGACTAATGAAGGAAGATAGTTTGAAAGCGTTAATTTCCCTTTCTCAGCCATTATACTTCGATAGCCATTTAAATATTATGTAACTGTATCGTAAAATGAAGCCTGTCCCAATAATTTGGAAATTGGCCCGACTAAACGGCGCGAAAAAGAACGCAAAAAGAAACCCGGCTGCCGCGGAGCGGCCGAGTCTCAGGAATGCCAAACGTGAAAAGCGTTAATTCAGGCCGCGGTGCCGCCAATCGTTAATCCAGAAAGTTTGAGGGTCGGTTGCCCAACGCCCACCGGAACACCTTGTCCGCTCTTGCCGCAGGTGCCGATTCCGGGGTCCAGCGCCATATCGTTCCCGATCATCTGCACTTTGGTCAGCGAATCAGGCCCGTTACCGATCAGGGTCGCGCCTTTAACGGGCGCGGTGACCTTACCGTCCTCGATCATGTACGCCTCGCTGGCCGAGAAGACGAATTTCCCGGACGTGATGTCCACCTGGCCGCCGCCAAAGTTAACGGCGTAGAGACCGCGCTTAACGGACCTGATCATTTCCTCCGGCGTGTGAGAGCCACCGAGCATGACCGTGTTGGTCATGCGGGGCATCGGGGCGTGGGCGTAGGACTCGCGCCGGCCGTTGCCGGTGGCGCGCATGCCCATCAACCGGGCGTTCAGGCGATCCTGGAGGTATCCAACCAGAATGCCGTCCTCGATCAGCACGGTGCGGCTGGTCGGTGTACCCTCGTCATCGACCGTCAGGCTGCCACGGCGATCTGGCATCGTGCCGTCATCGACAACGGTAACGCCGGGGGAGGCGATGCGCTTGCCCATCAGATCGGAGAACGCCGAGGTCTTTTTGCGGTTGAAGTCACCCTCCAGCCCATGACCGATCGCCTCGTGCAGCAAGATGCCCGGCCAGCCGGACCCCAACACCACCGGCATTTCACCCGCCGGCGCCGGAACACTGTCGAGATTGACCAGCGCCTGGCGCAATGCCTCATCCACCGCGCCGCGCCACGTACTCTCTTGCGTCACAAAGTCGTACGAGAATCGGCCGCCGGTGCCGTGACTGCCGGTTTCACGCCGGCCGCCTTGCTCGACGACCAGCGACACGTTCAGCCGGACCAGCGGCCGCAGGTCGGCGACCCGGGTGCCGTCCGGCCGCATGATCTGCACCGCCTGCCACTCGCCGCTGATCGAGGCCATCACCTGCTTGACGCGCGCGTCCTTGCCGCGGGCGTAGGCATCGATTTCCCCCAGCAGCGAGGTCCGTGCCGAAAAATCCATCAGCCGCAGCGGATTCGCATCGGAATACAGCCGTGAATTCGTGGCGCGCGGCGGCTCCGCCGCAACGCCCGAATGCCCGGTGGTGATGGTGGACACCGTGGCTGCCGCCCGTTTCAGCGCCTCCTCGGAGATTTCGCCTGAATGGGCGTAACCGGTGGCCTCTCCCGCGACCGCGCGCAGACCGAAGCCAAGTCCGGAATCGAAGTTGGCGGAGCGGATGTGGCCGTCATCGAGGCTGATCGACTCGCTTTCGCGGTATTCCAGGAACAATTCCCCGTCGTCGCTGTTGCGCAGGGCCTTGTCGATGATTTGGGCGGCGGCGGCCTGGTCCAGCGCAGCGTCCGCTCGCTCAAAAAACAGTTTATCGGTCGCGGCAATGGCGCTCATGCGGGCGGTCCTTCAAGGGTTATGGTCGATGAGATGGTACGTCCGGCGGCGTTTAACCACCAGTCCGGGATTACAAACCAGCTTCTTTGACGATACGGCCGTTCGGCAGGACGATGCGCGCCATCGTGCCTTTACCGGGGTGGCTGGTCAGAGACAGGTGACCGCCATGCGCGGCCACGATCGCGCGGGCGGTGAACAGGCCCAGTCCGGTGCCGGCGTGCTGGCGTGACAGCGAATCGTCCAATTGGGTGAAGGGCTCAAACACCCGTTCCATGTCCGCTTCCGAGATCCCGATACCGGTGTCCGAGATAGCGACAAACAGGCCGTTTTCCTCGGTGGATTCGGGCGGCGCCCTGGCGGCTTCAACCGTGACCGATCCGCCGGGTTCGGTGAATTTCACCGCGTTTGACAGAAGCTGCGACAGCACCTCGGCAAGTCGGCGGCCATTGCCGCGCAGTCTCGGCAGGTCAGCCTGTAGCGCACGCTTGATCGTCACGCCGCCGGATCGCGCCGCCGCCTCGACCTGCCGCACGGCCGCTTCAATCGTCTTGCCCATATCGACGATTTCCGCGTCAGGTTCAAACCGGCTGCTGTCGATCCGGGCGACGTCCAGGATCAGGTTGATCAGCGACAGGAGTTGCTTTCCGGAGTCATTGATCTGGCTGCTGAACTCCTTCACCAATGACGCTGACACGGTACCGCTTTCCTGCGCGAGGGCGTCCGAGAAGCCGATGATCGCGTTCAGGGGCGTCCGTAATTCGTGGCTCATGGTCGCCAGGAATCGCGATTTCGCCTGATTGGCGGCCTCCGCCCGATCCTTCGCCCGTCGCAGCTCGGTTTCGGCTTGCCGCATTTGGGTAATGTCGGTGAACGTGCTGATCCAACCGCCGCTTGGCGTCGGGTTGGATTGCCCGAACAGCAGCCGTCCCGACGGAGATGTGATTTCTTCTCCGAACGATTGGGAGCGGTCCCGTTTCAGGAATTCTTGTGCCCCTCGCTCGGACGTCTCCTCCGTGCCGAAATGGCCGAACCGGCGGAGTGAGTCAATCACATGCGTATGAGGTTGCCCCGAGGCCAGGGCATCAACCGGCAAATCGAGCAATTCAGCCGCCACGGGGTTGCTGGCGACCAGCATTCGATCAGCATCAAACAGAATGATGCCGTGCTGGATATTGTCCAGCATGGTGGTCATAGCGGCGGCGTGCCGCCGCGAGGTCTCTTCCGCCTGGACCAATGCGGAGACGTCGGTCACGACGCTCATATGCCCGCCGTCGGGCAGCGGCGCGGTGCGGATATCAATCGTTGTGCCGTTCGGCCGGGTCCGCCGGCGCATGTGTCCGTGTTTGAACGCGAAGGCGGTTTGGATCGCCACGACGGACGCGGGATCACCGTCACCATACTCACCGGTTTCGGCACGCCGGCGGATGATCGTGGTCAGGGACTCGCCGATCGACACCGGTGCGCCCTGCATCACCTTATTGTAGGTGTCGTTGACCATCATGACGCAATGGTCTGGGCCATACACGCATATGCCGTGCGGGATGTTCAGCAGCACCATATCCAACAGCCGAGCCCGCCGCCGCGCCTCATCCTCGGCTCGGGCCTGGGGGGTGATGTCGCTGATGGCGATGGTGCAGCCGCCGTCGGGGAGGGGATCGATCATCACATCGATCGATCGGCCATCTGTTCGAACCCGCCGCATTGTCCAGGGTGGCCCGAAGGCGGCGGCGCGCAGGGACGCTACGAAGCTGGCGCTGTCCGGACTGGCATATTCCTCCCGCGATTCCATCAGTGTCAGCATGGCGTCGAAACCGCCCCCTGGCACAAGACGATCAGGCGGCAAGGCCAACAGGGCCGCGAACCGGGGATTGGCGAGCAAGAGTTGGCGTTGTGGGTCGAACACCGCCAGACCAATCCGCACATTCGCCAGAGCGCTGGAGGTCTGGGTCAGCGCAGATTCCGCTTCCGCCCGGGCTGCCAGCAGTGGTGTGGTTTCGACGGCACTGACGACATAGCAGCCGCTTGGCAGCGGCGTGTTGTAGAGATCGAAACTGCGGCCGGCGAACGTCCGCCGCCGCAGACGGCCCGGGCGCGTGCGATCCGCGGCCATCACGGCCGCAACCTGGGCGTCGGGATCTCCCGGCCCGTAAACCCCGCGCAGCGCCGACGCTCGCACGGCTTCCTCGACCGGCGTTCCCGCCGGGAAGGCGTCGTGCGGCAGACCCAACGAATCCCGGAACGCGGCATTCATCAGGACGATGCGGCTCGACGCATCGACCACACCGAGACCGACCGGGATCGAGTTGAACACGGCCTCCAGCGAGACCGTGAGCAGATCGGTCATTGCGAGGCTGCCTCGGTCTTGCGCACAGGCGACCCGCCGGACACGTGATGCATCACGATCAGCACGACCGTCAGCAGGATGACCGCACCGCCCTGGTGCAGGGTCGCCACACTGACGGGCACCACCAGCAACAAGGTCGCAATACCCAGGGCATATTGGCAGGCGACCGCGGCAGCGAGAGACAGGGATAGCGGCTTTGGCAGCTTCGACCTCCAAACGAGAGCAGCCAGCGCGGATACCACGATCAGGGTCAAGGTCGCGAGAAGCCGGTGGTCGAACTGCACTGCTGCGACATTTTCGGTCAGGTTGCGAACGAACGGCGTCATGGACGCATAGCCGTCCGGAACCAGACGACCGTCCATCAGCGGGAATGTGTTGTAGGTCAGGCCGGCATGCAGGCCGGCCGTGAAGCCGCCGGCCAGGATGGTCAGGCTGACCATGCCAAGGCTGACGCCGGTGAGGCGGCGTAATACCGGATAATCCAATTTACCGAATCGAACGGGATACAGCGCCGATAATCCGGTCCAGACGATCGCTGCATACAGCATCAGGGCCAGCACGAGATGGGCGACCAGGCGGTAGGGCGACACGGCGGTCGTTTCGGGCAAAAAGCCGGACGCCACCATGAACCAGCCGATCGCGCCTTGCAGGCCGCCAAGTCCGAACAGCAACGCCAGGCGCGGCAGTAACCGGCGCTCAATCCGTCCGGTTACCCCCAACCAGAGCATCGGCAGCAGAAACACCACCCCGATCAGGCGCCCCCATAACCGGTGGGTCCATTCCAGCCAGAAAATATGCTTGAAGCCGTCCAGGCCGAATCCGTCGTTAACCAGGGCGTATTGGGGAATTTTTTGATACAGCGCGAACAGCCGGTTCCATTCCGTGTCGCCGGACGGCGGCAACGCGCCCGTCAGTGGCGCCCACTCCATGATCGACAGGCCGGAGCCGGTCAGCCTTGTCGCCCCACCCAGGGCGATCATCACCAGGATCATCCCCGCAACGGTAAACAGCCAGATGGCGACAAGCCGGCGGCTTTGCCGGGTCGCTGCGCGATCCATACGGGAGACATCCGGGAATTCGTGCACATCGAACGGCATCACGTTACTATATGACGCATGTCGCGATTAAAGAAGCGTCGCGACGCCCGGCCGCTTATTTTCTGAATGCCGCCGGCCTTCGCGCCCATTCCGGGCCGCGTCCGTGCTGGTGGGCGAGGTGTTCTTCCTGTTCCCGGACATCGGGGGGGGGGTGTCATCCGGCTGGCATTGCGGCAAACAGGGCGCGCGCCTTCAGCATGTCGTCCAGCGACCCGAAGGCGTTCATGTACTGGCCGGTGTAGCCTTTGGCCTCCAGCGCTTTGAACAGCGCTGAAAAATCGAAGTCGCCCTGGCCGGGAATCAAATGTTCCTCGATGCCATTCCTGAAACAGTCGGCGAGGCGAACTTCGCGGACGCGGTTTATCGGCATCTCGTTGAGGAAACCGGCGACGCCTTCGGGCACCAGATGGGCATGGTTGGCGGTGAAGGATAGCTGCAGGGCAGGGGAGCCCAGCTTTTCGTAGAACCAACGCCATTCCTCGATCGTGTGGGCGAGGTAGTGCACCTCCGCGTCGGCCGGTTCCTTATTGAGGTTTTCCAGCAGCAGCAGGACGGATTTGTGTTCGGCGTAGTCGGCGACACGGCGCAAACGGTCCAGGCCGGCCTGCATGCGGAGCGGAATATCGGCGGAAAAATGGAATCCAGCGTGGACGACGATCCATTCGGCACCGAGCAGGACTGCGGCGTCGATGTAGGCTTTCAGGTAGGCATCGACGGCCTCGGCGACCAGCGGCGCGTATTCGGCAACGTTGACGGCGGACAGGGTGTGGAGACCGAGCCGTATGTCGTGGTGGTCGCAGGAGCGGCGGATGGCGTGCGATCGGGTGGCGTCAAAGCTGGTGACGAGGTTGGCACCGGTGTCGAGCTGGATGTCGATGATGCCGACGTCGTTCTCGCCGGCCCAGGCGATAGCGTCCTCCAGCGGGAGTTTGCGGCCAACGTCGATTCCGATGCGGGCGGGGCCGATAATGGGCATGGCTGTTTGTCTCCCCGTGATTCGACGGAGTTTGGTAAACGCGGCCACCAAACGCAACTTCGATCGGATCTCATCGCACGTAACGTCGCTGATGGTCAGATTGATCTAATATAAGCCAGGGTCGGCAAACCGGCCCTCGGCTGATGGATCGTTTGCTCGCCGCCGAATAGCCGCGAATCGATTCGGGTCTTACAAATCCGTTCGGTGGAAGTTGTCGATTGGTGGCGATCAAGGACTGACGGTCGTGTCAATACGATAAAGATCGGCAACCGGTGACGTGGCGGTCAAGCGCAGAACACTCGGTAGCCGGGCCGGCCGATTCCCGAAATGCTCGATCAAAACGTAGTCGAACTTGGCTTCCCACCCCAGCCAATAAATGCGTCCGCCTCTCCCGTTCGCATTGTCACCTGTGGAATCGTCGTTGCGACCGAACCCATCGTCCAGATCGGCCATGTGCAGTGGCGGCCCGTTCGGAGTACTGGAAGTTTTTAGCGCCGGGGCCGGACGCACGGTACTCAGGCCGGTGAACACGTTCGGGACGAACGCATCACGGTCAATCACCGCGACCATGCCGATATGGAGGTTTGATCATGGCATCAGGTCATAAGGACCCGTCGCCGTGCTTACGAGCAACAGCCGCATCCCGCGCGGCATGGCGGCAACCACGCCCCGCACCTCCGCTATCTGCCGGTCGAGTATGCGCAGACCGAGTGCGGCGTCGGCGGATTTGACCGCGGTTAGGACGAGGAATGCGCCAAACAGAGCATAGCCCAGGGTGCGCTCCATACGTTCGGTCGTGCTGATCGCTCCGATCAAGAGCATGACGATCAGCAGCGGCAGGCGAACATCCATCCCGAAGGTGCCGAGCAGCCATTGCGGCGCGCAAATCGCCACCACTCCGGCTGCCAGCGCAGATGGCCAGACCGCCGCGGCCAGCCGCAGGCGACCGGTCGCCAGGCCGCCGATCAACACCCAAAGTGCGAAGCCCGCAGCCCATAGGTCGGCTCCATGCCCGGAAAACAGCACGGGCGACAGCAGAGCGATGGCTTTCGCGCTCCAGTCGCCGTACGACGTCAGCACCGGACCAAAGAATGGTTTCTCTATGTTAACACTCAGGAACAGGAAAATGGCGGGAACCACCTGTAGCCCGGCGGCCAGCCAGCCTGTCGCGATCTTACGTGGGGGACGAAAACCGATGCGCCAGGCGCGGGCCAATTCATAAGCACTGACCATCATGCCGTACGCACCAAACGCCACCAGATGGCTGAGGTACAGTATCGTCGCCAAAAGGCAGAACAGCGCCGCCCGGGGCCATCGGGACCACCCTGCGCTGTAGATCCAACCGGCAGACAGCAAGACGGCGAGGCATAGCGCGGGCAGATAATTCAAAAAGCCCCACGACAGCAGGTAATTATAGCAAAACAGAAATGCCGTTACCGGCACGAGACTGAGGCGGCGATGCACCGCGTAATGCAGCGCCGCCACACTGATCACCGGTAGAATCACGCAAATGGCGACGAAGATGCGCCCCGCATCGTAGATCGTCGCGAAACGATCCAGGACGACGAAGCTGGCATCCATCGCGAGGTAGGGGATTGCCTGCCAATGCACCCGATACAGGTTGCTCAGCGCGTCTGAATGATCGATGTCGGCCAGGATGTGCATCCGGGCCAAATGGTTCAGGTAGTCGCACAGGGCGGGGACCTGAACACTGAGGACCGGATACAAAACGATAGTGGTCATCACGGCGTAAATGGCTATCGCTCGCCGGGGGAGCGGCGGGATCCCGTGTGCCATGTCTGTCGGTCCGATCGTCTCATCCGGTGACTCCGGACAGTGTAGAGGCGTTTCGCCCAGCCTTCCTGCGCCCGTATTCTCAGGTGACATGTTTGCCAGAGCAGACCCCGATCCGAGGCCACGCCATGATACATTGTGGAAAATTTGGTGAGCCCGGTGGGAATCGAACCCACGACCCCAAGATTAAAAGTCTCGTGCTCTACCGACTGAGCTACAGGCTCGCCCAGGCGCTTTGAACGCCATGCAGCGGCGCGGGTCAAGCGCCACAAGCGGAAAATCGCATCAATCGTCGAAAGATCGATGCTCCGTGACACTCCCTCCGCCATGACAGGTGCCATGGCGGAGACAGGCAGACTACGCCGCGTCGGCCGCGACGGTGAACTTTTCGATTTTATCCGGGTTCGACACGGTGCCACCGCCGCCGCTGCCGCGCTTCAGGCCATCGACGAACTCCATGCCCTCCACAACCTGGCCCCAGATCGTGTACTGGCCGTTCAGATGCGACGCCGGCTCAAACATAATGAAGAACTGGCTGTTGGCGCTGTGCTGGCTGGCCGAGCGCGCCATGCCGCAGGTGCCGCGCAGGAACTTCGCCTTGTCGGAGAATTCCGCTCGGATGTTGTCCAGGTCGCTGCCGCCGGTGCCGGTGCCGGTCGGATCGCCGCCCTGCGCCATGAAGCCCTCGATGACGCGGTGGAACACCGTGCCGTCGTAGAAGCCCTTGCGGACCAGGGTCTTGATCTGCGCCACATGCATCGGCGCGACGTCCGGGAAAAGCTGGATCACCACGCGGCCCGCCTTGAGGTCCAGGTACAGGGTGTTCTCGGGATCGAGTGTCGGTTTCGTGTCGCTCATATCGGTTATCTCCTTCTAAAAACTACTTAACGTCGGCGGCGACGCGCAGATGCACGATCTTATCCGGATCGGTCACCGTTCCGCTGCCGGGGGCGCCGCGTTTGATCTGATCAACGAAGTCCATACCCGTCACCACCTGCCCCCAGATCGTGTATTTCCCGTCCAGTGAGGAGCCCGGGGCGAACATGATGAAGAACTGGCTGTTGCCGCTGTTGGGGTCGTTTGTGCGGGCCATGCCGCAGGTGCCGCGCAGGAAGTGACGCTGACTGGCCTCAAGCGGCACGTTGGGCAGTTTGCTGCCGCCGCCACCCGTGCCGGTCGGATCGCCGCCCTGCGCCATGAAACCCTCGATGACGCGATGGAACGGCGTGTTGTCATAGAATCCCTGGCGCGCCAGCGTCTTGATCTGCGCCACCGTCGCGGGTGCCACCTCGGGAAGTAACCGGATAACCACGCGCCCCTGTTTCAGGTCGAGGTACAGCGTGTTCTCGAGATCCGGCGCGGGGGTTTGGGCGAACGCTGGTGCGGCGGCGAGCGCGATACCGGAAGCCATCAGGGTGCGGCGATACATGACGCCCTCCTTCAATCTGTCTGTGGGGAAACGAGGCGGTTCAGCCCCGGATTCGTTTCAAAACACGGGCGTGCGTCAAGGGCGGTACGAACGAGGCGAAATCGCCGCCAAGTTTGGCGACTTCCTTGACCAGACGGGACGCAATGAACTGGTGGGTTTCGCTGGCCATCAGGAATATCGTCTCGACATCTGGTGCCATGCGATAGTTCATCCCGGCCATCTGGAATTCGTAATCGAAGTCCGACACGGCACGCAGGCCGCGCACGATCATTGACGCACCGACCTCGCGGGCAAAAGTGATCAACAGCGAGTCAAACGGAACGACCTCGATCACCATGCCATTTCGCGTGGCAATCGAATCGATTTCTTCCTTCACCATATCGACACGCTCTTCCAGCGTGAACATCGGGCCTTTGCCGGTGTTGATCGCGACGCCAACCACCAGCTTGTCCAAAAGCCGGGCGGCGCGCGCGATCACATCCAGGTGACCATTGGTGATCGGATCGAACGTCCCCGGATAAAGCCCTATCCGGCGGGGATTGTGACCAGCCTTATCAGCCATTGCTTCCGTCCTCGGTGCCGTCGTCTCCGTCTTCGGAATCCGGCTTGTTAGGGTCGTCCGGTGTTTCGTCAGGTTCGGTTATTTCAGGTTCGGTTACCGGCGCTGCCTGGCCTTCGATCGATGGGCCTTCGATCGATGGGCCTTCGGTGATGATCCCATCGACGGCGGGCGTATCCTCTGTTTCGTCTTCCAGCACGGTGAAGACGCTGGTGACATGCTCGCCTTTATCGACGCGGAACAGGGTCACACCCATCGCGTTACGGCCGGTGATGCGGGCCTGATCGACGGGCACGCGGATCAGCCGTCCGGCGTCGGTGACCATCATCATGTCGTCACCCTGGCGCACCGGGAACGTCGCGACCACGGTCTTGCCGTTGCGTGGCGCCAGCGTGATGTTGCCGATACCCTGGCCGCCGCGTCCCGTCACCCGGTATTCGTAGGCGGAGGTCCGCTTGCCGAAGCCCATATCGGTGACCGTCAGCAGCATTTCCTCGCCTTCTTCCATCTCGGCGAAGCGTTCAGGGGACAGGGTGACGTCCTCTACATATTCTTCCGCTTCGACAGCGACGGGTGCTTCAGCTTCCGCATCGCCATTGCCGCGACGCCTGGCATTCGCCACTTTCAGATAGGCGATCCGCTCTTCCGGTGTGGCGCTCATATGGCGCAGCACGGAAAGGCTAATGACCTCGTCCTTTGCCAGCAGCTTGATGCCGCGCACGCCGGAGCTGTCACGCCCCGCGAACACCCGCACCTGATCGTCGGTCAACTGGAACCGGATGCAGCGGCCTTTCCGGGATGCCAGCAGCACATCGTCGCCCTCGCGACAGGTGGCGACACCGACCAGATGATCGCCCTCATCCAGCTTCATCGCGATCAGGCCGGCGGCGCGGACATTCTTGAAGTCCGACAACCGGTTACGCCGAACGTTGCCAGAAGCGGTCGCGAACACGAGGTGCAGGCTCTCCCACAAAGTCTCGTCCTGCGGCAGCGGCAGCACCGTCGTGATGGTGTCCGTTCCGAGTTCGGGCAACAGATTAATCAGTGCGCGACCCTTGGCGGTCGGTCCGGCCTCCGGCAGCTTCCAGACCCTGACCCGGAACGCTTTGCCGCCTGACGAGAAGAACAGCACCCATTGATGCGTATGCCCGTTGAAGCTGCGGGTAACGATGTCGTCGCCTCGCGTGCCCGCGCCGGAGCGTCCGCGTCCGCCACGATTCTGGGCGCGGAATGTCTCCAGCGTGGTGCGCTTGATAAAGCCGTCGCGGGTGATGGTGACCACCATCTGGCCCGGCTCGATCAGGGCTTCGTCGTCCTGGTCGCTGGCATAATCGGCGATCTCGGTCATCCGCGGCGAGGCGACTTCCTTGCGCGCCGATGTCAGTTCTTCCGTCATCACTTCCATGCGGCGGATGCGCGAACCCAGGATTTCCAACAGTTCGCGGATCTTGCCCGCGACGTCAGTCATCTCAGCCTGGATCTTTTCGCGCTCCAGTCCGGTCAGGCGCTGCAAACGCAGTTCCAGGATGCCGCGCGCCTGTTCCTCGGTCAGCCGCACCGTGCCGTCGGGCGCGATCACGTTGCCCGGTTCGTCAATCAGCGCCAGCAGGGCGCCGATATCCTCGGCCGGCCAATCCCGTCCCATCAACGCCACCCGCGCCGCGGCGGCATCGGGGCTGGCACGAATCAGGCGGATGACCTCGTCGATATTGGCGACCGCGATCGCCAACCCGACGAGGTTGTGCGCACGGTCACGCGCCTTGCCGAGTTCGAAGCGGGCGCGGCGGAGAATGACCTCCTCGCGGAATCGGATGAAGCACATCAGGGCTTCGCGCGTGCCCATCTGCTTCGGCTGGCCGTCATCGAGTGCAAGGATGTTGATGCCGAACGAGGTCTGCAACTGGGTGAAGCGGAACAACTGGTTCAGCACGACTTCCGGCGTCGCGTCGCGCTTCAGCTCCATCACGATGCGCATCCCGGAGCGATCGGACTCGTCGCGCATCTCACCGATGCCTTCGATTTCCTTGGCGCGGACCAGTTCAGCGATTTTCTCGATCAGGGTCTTCTTGTTCACCTGATACGGAATCTCGGTGACGATGATCGCGGTGCGATCCTTGCGGATCTCCTCGAATTCGGTCTTGGCGCGGATAATGATGCTCTCACGCCCCGTCTCGAACGCCTTCCGCACGCCGGTGCGGCCGATAATGATGCCGCCGGTGGGGAAATCCGGGCCGGGGACGATCTTCATCAGATCTTCGTTGGAAATGTCCGGATCGGCGATCAGCGCCAGCGTCGCGTCGATGATCTCGCCGGGATTGTGCGGCGGGATGTTGGTCGCCATGCCGACCGCGATGCCGTTGGCGCCGTTGATCAGCAGGTTGGGGAATTTGGCGGGCAGAACCAGCGGCTCATGCTCGGACTCGTCGTAGTTCGGCTGGAAGTTGACGGTGTCCTTGTCGATGTCTTCCAGCAGCAGCGCCGCCGCTTTCGCCAAACGGACTTCGGTATACCGCATCGCCGCCGGGTTATCGCCGTCAACCGACCCGAAATTACCCTGGCCGTCGATCAGTGGCAGCCGCATGGAGAAGCTTTGCGCCATGCGAACCATGGCATCATAGATCGAGCTATCGCCGTGCGGGTGATATTTACCCATGACGTCGCCAACCACGCGGGCCGACTTGCGATAGGCCTTATCCGGCGTGTAACCGGCCTCGTGCATGCCGTACAGGATACGCCGGTGCACAGGTTTCAGCCCGTCGCGGGCGTCCGGAAGCGCGCGCGATACGATCACGCTCATCGCGTAATCGAGGTAGGAGCGGCGCATCTCGTCTTCTAAGGTGACCGGCTGCATGTCGCCGTAGGGGCCGATCGGCTCCAGAGGCTGGTCAGGTATGTCGCTCAAATCTCGCTCAATTCCTTGCGCGCCGACGCGCGTGTGCCTGTGTTCGCGTCCGGTTGGCGGATACCCGCCTCAGTGGCGCATTTGTCGCTGCTTGATAGGCTGATTCGGCCTCTGTGGCGAGAGGCAGTTTGCGGTTCGATGACAGCGGCCGGTTTTCACGCCGCTCGGGTTAACCGCTTCACGAACGCGGAGATCCGGTGGCGGCGCATTTCGCTGCGCGCCTTGTCGTCGGTCGTCATGTAATTCAACTGCACGCTATAGCGCTGGCCGACGAATTGCCGGTGTCCGTGCCACGTCGTGGGTCCGTTCGGGAAAACCAGCAGCGTGCCGTTCACCGGTGGGACTTCGACGGCGAAATCATCCAGATCCTTTGGTCCGCGCAGTAGTCGCAGGCAGCCTTCCTGGCGGTTCCAGGCGTCCGTTTCGCGGTTCAGATACAGCAGTACCGTCACCCGCTTGGCCAGCGAGTCGCAATGGATGCGGCCATCTCGGTCGCTGGTCCAGCCTCGCAGGGTCACCATCGTGGGGGAGTCGTTCAGATCGATGGCAAACAGCCGCTCGATCGCTGCCCGCAGAAGCGGACCTTCCATCGCCTCCATCAGCGCCTTGGCGTTGGGACCGAGCCGCACGGAGTCGGGGGGAAAGGAGCCGCGTTTACCGAGGGGTGGCAGATCGGCCAGCACGGCGTCCAGGCTTGCGGGCGGGACGAAGCCTGGCACCACGACGTGCGGGAAGGGATCGGTTGCGACCGGTGTGGTGGTTAGTTTGGCGAAATCGAGTTCAATCATGACGGGGCGCGCTTTAGCAGCAAAGCCTCGGTCAGGTCGAGCAGGTCGTCCGGCCAGTATTCCGGCGGCCGGGGACGGCCGGGGCGAAGCCCGGCGTCGGGGCGGCAGGTCAGCACCTGCATAACCCAGTCCCTTGGCAGCGAGGCGCGACCATCCGCCGCACCCAGCAGCGCGCCGGCAATGGCGGCATTGGTGTCCGTGTCGCCACCCTGGCCGACGGTGGCGATCAGGGCTGCTTCCACGGGCGTCCCGGCGGCGAGATGGAAGAACGCATTTTGGAGGGCGATCAGCACCCAACCCATTTGGTGCTGGAATTCGGCCTGCGCAACGCCCGCCGCGGCCTGGCGCAGAGCCGCACCGATCGGCGCCGCGTCCACGCCGGCGGCGTCAGCGATGCGCAACGCGGTGGCCAGCATTTCGGCGCGATCCGCACCCGTCAGCGCGGCTGAAATGGCGGCGGCGAAGGCGGCACAGGCGGCGCGGCAGACCGGATGTGGATGTGACAGCGCGGAGTCCTCGCTGGCGATCCTGGCCGCTTCGTCCGGATCGGTGGCCCAGACGCCGATGGGGGCGATGCGCATCAACGACCCGTTGCTCTGACTACCCGGGTCAGCGTGACGGCGGGCGGCGCCGGCCTTGTCCGTCAGGGCGCTGGCGGCGGCGCTGAAGGCGCGGCGTGTGGCAAAGCCACAGTCGAACGGCTCGCTGGCATACCAGCGACCATAGGCCGCGGCGACGTCCTCCGCATCGTAGTGGACGGTCCGCACCAGGCTGCGGGCCAGGGTCAGCGCGAGTTCGGTATCATCCGTCGGCTGACCGGCCAACGTGTTCCACACCGGACTGATCGCCAGAGTGCGGACCCCGTTCGGGTAGGCGGCGGTGATCGCGGCTCTGTCCTGGAACTCGACCAGCGATCCCAGGCTATCCCCGATCACCATCCCCAGCATGCAGCCCAACGCCCGATCAAATCGCTGATCTTCGGCGGCGCGCGGCCAGTCGAGCGCGACCGTCGCGTGGCGCCTGGGTTCGGTGCTGCCACGCCAGGTGCGGCCGCGCAGAGTGGCGACCGCTTGCGGTGCCCCGCCGAAACAGGCGGACGGACGGCTGTAGCCTTCCTCACCATAGGTCACCGGCACGCCGTCTTCCGCGACCAAAACGCCGCCCGCCGCGGTCAGCAACGCATGTCCGGCGGCGATGTCGTGAGCATTCACCGGTCGCAGGGTGACCGTGGCGATCCCATCGCCCACGGCGACCCGGGCCAGACGGTAAGCAATGGAGGGCAGGGGGGCGAACCGGGCCGGGGTACAGGCACTCGCGTGCCACACCGGCCGCTGACCGGCGCCGTGGTTCAGGAATACCACGTCGGTTGCGGTCAATGCTCGGCGGCTGAGGTCGATGTCCACCGCCACGCCGTTGCGGGTGATGGGCTCGCCCTCGGCCCAGGCGATCATGTCCGGGCCTCGGTCCGGGCTGGTCGGCGCATAGACGACGCCCAGGACGGGAACGCCGGCGCGCAATAATGCGACCGAAATCGCACTGCCGCGACGGCCTTCCAGGAACGCCCGGGTGCCGTCGTGCGGGTCCACGACCCAGCAGTATCCGTTCGCCTCCGCCGCCAGAACGCCTTCTTCCTCACCAACGAATCGGGCCGGCAGCAGGGCGGTCAGATGGTCCCGCAGGAACAACTCGATCTCGGTATCGATCGGCGAGGTGTCGGAGTCGCTGGATCGCGGGCCGTCGGGCCGGGAAAATTCGGTGGCGAGCCATGTGCCGGCGGTGTTTACCAGGGCAATGACGGCGGGAAGGATGGGAGGCAGGATTGCGTCGGTCATGTGACTGTGAAGTCTAGGCGTTCGGATCGGGACACGCTATCTCCTCGGTCACCCGCCATGGATAAATCCCTCTCCCCCCCGAAGCCAGCCCCCGCCGATCCCGGTGGTCCGCTGCCGGCTTATCGCGCCATGATCGCCAACGCCTCGCTTGCGGCCGATCCGGCGCAGGCGAACGCAGTGGAGCGTCTACAGGACTTGTGGGAGCGCCTGCGCGGCTACGACCCTGCACCGCAGCCACCGCCCGGCCGGTTCTCCTGGCTGACCCGCCGGCGGTATTCCTCCGAGGAATACGTCCCCACCGGGTTGTATCTTGTGGGCGAGGTCGGGCGCGGCAAGTCCATGCTGATGGACCTGTTCTTCGACACCGCCGACGTGCCGCGCAAGCAGCGCATCCATTTTCACCGCTTCATTCAAAGCGCCCATGCCCGCATCCATGCCTTGAAAAAAGCGCATCCGGATGTGTCCGACCCGATCCCGCCGCTGGCCGACCAGATCGCCGGTGAGGCGGCCTTGCTGTGCTTCGATGAGTTCCAGGTCAACGACATCGCCGACGCGATGATCCTGGGGCGGCTGTTCCAGGCGCTGTTCGACCGAGGGGTCGTGGTCGTGACGACGTCCAACACCACGCCCGACGATCTGTTCAAGGGAAAGCCCGGGCGCGACGCCTTCCTGCCATTCATCGGACTGATCAAGCAGCGGCTGGAACTGTTGGTGATGGACGGTGCCCGCGATTACCGGCGCGAGCGCATTCGTGGCGTGCGTACCTGGCAGGTGCCGGCAGATGCGATGTCGCGTCAGGAACTGGACAAGGCGTTCCTGAGACTGACCGGCGGATCGGCGATCCGGCCGGTGACTCTGACGGTGATGGGGCGGCAACTGGTCGTGCCGCAGGCCTCCGACGGCGTGGCGAGATTCGCGTTCGACCAGCTCTGCAATACCGCTCTTGGCGCCGGCGACTACCTGGCCGTCGCGACCACGTTCCATACGGTGATAATCGACAATATTCCCCGTCTGTCGCCCGAGAACTACGACCAGGCGCGACGGTTCATCGTGCTGGTGGATACGTTGTACGATCAGCGGGTGAAGCTGATCGCCTCGGCCGACGCGCAGCCGGACAAGCTGTACCAGCGCGGCGAGAACGCGAAAATGTTCGAACGCACCGCCTCTCGCCTCGACGAGATGCAAAGCGACGATTGGCTCGGTTTGGCGCACCAGACGTGACCGATAATGCGGACTTGATTTCACTGGGCCAGGGGACCACTATATGACCCTGTGGAGCACGGAAGATATCTCGTTCGACTTCGTTGACGACATGACCGACGACCCGATCGTGACGGTGCGAATTCTCACTCCGGTGGGGCCGCTCACGTTCATGGCGCAGCCGGTGATGGTGGGCCGGACGATGGTATTGCGGGGGCTCCATGCTCAGGATTCGGCCGCGAACAAGGTGGGGCCGGGCAACCTGATGGTGATCGCGCATGCTATGATAGAAGGAATGGATCTCGATGGACTCGTCATTGAGGGAGCGATTCGCTCGACTGGGGCCAATCCGGGCCATCGACCGCGTGACATCCGGTTCACCCGCCGTGTTCGTGCTGTGTCCGGTCCTCGATGGGGTCCATCCTCGTACCATTGACGCGGCGCACGCTCTGGTTCGGCGGGGCCTGCCCATGCTGCGGGCGAAGCGCGCGGTTGAAACGCTGCTGGCAAAAGGCAGGGTGTTCGTGGAACTGCCGATGGTGGAGGATCCGCACGTTCTGGCCGTCGAGCTTGCGAAGGCGGGGATTCGCGCGGTGTGGTTGCATCCTGAACCGGACGTCGATGTGCGGGCGTTGCGCGAGCGCCTGGGGATGACGCGCGAACAGTTCGCCCTGCATTACGGCCTGGAGGTCGAAACCCTGCGCAACTGGGAGACCGGCAAGCGGGAGCCTGACAGGACGGCTCGCAGCTACCTGCGTGCCATCGCGAACGCGCCGGAAAGCGTTGAACTGGCTTACGCACCGATCCCGGAAGCGTAATCCTGCTGATTCCGTTGCGGAAAGCGTAAGCGCTGGACCCTGCAAAACTTGGCAGGCCGTTGTCGTCCGGTAATACTGGCACGCGACGCCAGATCGGCGGTCAACGGGGGGTAATCAATGATCGGACTGGTGCGCATGTCCTTGCGCCGGCCCTACACGTCTGCCATCGCCGCCTTGTTGGTCGTGCTGCTGGGTGTCTTGTCGGTTACGCGGATGATCGTCGATATCTTTCCGGTCATCGACATCCCCGTCGTGCTTGTTGCCTGGAGCTATCCGGGCCTCACCACCGAGGACATGGAACGGCGTGTCGTTTTCATCAGTGAGCGGGCTTACTCCACCACAGTGAACGGCATCTCCCGGATCGAATCGCAATCGATTCCGGGCATCGGCATTCTGAAAGTCTATTTTCAGCCGGGGACTGAGATCGGTGGCGCCATCGCACAGATTACGTCGGTGAATAATTCGATCTTGCGCAGTGCTCCCCCCGGGATGCAGCCGCCGGCGGTGATTCAGTTCAATGCGTCGAACGTGCCGGTCGTGCAGTTGACGATGTCTTCGCAGACACTGACCGAGCAGCAGATTTATGACTACAGTTTGAATTTTATTCGGGTGAAGCTGTTTACTATTCCCGGTCTTTCTACGCCCGGACCGTTCGGCGGCAAGCAACGGCAGATGAATGTCGATGTCGATCCGGGCCTGCTGGCGGCGAAGGGATTTTCGCTGACCGACGTGGTGAATGCGTTGCAGGCTTCGAACGTGATCGTGCCGGCCGGCACCGCGCGGATTGGCGAGCGTGAATACAACGTGCAGCTCAACTCTAGCCCGGCGGCGGTGGAGCGGTTCAACGATCTGCCGATCGGGGTGTTTGACGGCCGGGCCGTTACCATTGGCGATGTCGGCCATGTCAGCGATAGTTTTGCCAACCAGGCCAATATCGTCCACGTCAACGGCAAGCGAGCGGTCTATCTGGCGATTCTGAAGCACGCCGATGCCTCGACGCTCGCGGTGGTGGATGCAACCCGAGCGGCGTTGCCGGAGGTGCAGGCGGCGGCGCCGAACGGACTAGATCTGAAACTGGATTTCGATCAGTCGGTGTTCGTGCGCGCGGCGGTGGAGAACGTCGTGCGCGAGGCGATTATCTCGTCGGTCCTGGTGTCGGTGCTGATCCTGGTATTCCTGGGGAGCTGGCGAAACACCGTGATCGTGTCGGCATCCATTCCGCTGTCGGTGTTCGCCGGTATCATCGGACTGTTCCTGACCGGCAACAGCGTCAACCTGATGACGCTGGGCGGTTTGGCGCTGGCAATCGGGTTGCTGGTTGATAACGCCACCGTCGTTATCGAAAATATCCACCGCAACCTGATGCTCGGTAAGAAACTGACCGTTGCCATTTTGGACGGATCGGCCGAGGTGATCCAGCCGCTGACCGTCGCAACGCTGGCCATTTGCATCGTGTTCTTTCCGGTGGTGATGCTGTTCGGTGTCGCGCGCTACCTGTTCATTCCGCTCGCCGCGACCGTCGTGTTCTGCATGCTGGCATCCTACGCCCTGAGCTTCACGGTTGTGCCCAGTTTCGCCCGGATGTTGCTGGGTTCTGACACATCGCACCACGCGCCTCCAACCGGATTTTTCGGTCTGTTTGATCGCGGGTTCGAAAAATTCCGGCGTGGCTACTGGTGGATGCTGGACGGCACGTTGCGTAACCGCGCGATGGTACTTGGTGGGTTCATTCTTCTGCTGGTGGTAACCGGCGGTGTTGCGACCACAATCGGGCTGGACTTCTTCCCCAGCGCCGATGTCGGTCTGATCAAGATGCACTATCGCGCGCCGCCGGGGACCCGGATCGAGGAGACGGAGAAGCAGGTTTTGCAGGTCGAGGAAGCGGTGCGGGCGATTATTCCGGCGGCCGAACTCGATACGGTCAACGATACCGTCGGCGTGCCGTCTTCGTTCAACCTGGCGTTTGTACCAAGCGATAATGTTGGCGCGATGGATGCGGAGATCTTGATCTCGCTGAAGCCGGGACACCATCCGACCAACGATTACATCCGAGACATCCGGGCGCATGTGCCGGATCGGTTTCCCGGCAGTACGATCTATTTCCAGACCGCCGATATCGTCAGTCAGGTGTTGAACTTCGGGCTGCCGGCACCGATTGACGTGCAGATCCAGGATGTGAATTTTGAGCGTTCGTACGGGCTGGCGCAACAGCTTGTGGCGCGGATGAAAATGATTCCCGGCGTGGCCGATCCGCATATCGTGCAGGTGCTGAACTATCCGGGATTGCAGATCGACGTGGATCGGATGCGCGCCGCCAAACTGCGGGTGTCGCAGCGGGACGTGGCAAGCAACATGCTGACGTCACTGTCGTCGTCGGTGCTGGTATCACCGAATTTCTTTCTGAACCCGCAGAACAACGTGAACTACTCGGTGGCGGTGCAAACGCCGCTGTCCCAGATCAAGACGTTGGATGACCTGCTGGCAACAGCGGTCAGTACGCCGGTCGCACCGACGATCATCGATCCGGCCGCTGTGCCCTCGGCCTCGGTGGTGCGGCTTGGCGATATCGCAACGATCTACCCGCGCTCCAGCCTGGAATCGGTAAACCACTATACGGTGCAGCGCGAGCTTGATATCGCGGCGAATGTCGATGGCCGGGATTTGGGTGCTACCGCGGCGGATATTCAGAAAGCGATCAACGAGATCAGCAAGGGGCTGCCGATCACCACCCATATCGACATCCGCGGCCAGAATGAGGTGATGCTGGCATCGTTCCGCAGCCTGGGGCTGGGGATGATCCTGGCGGTCATTCTGGTCTATGCGTTGCTGGTCATTCTGTTCCAGTCCTGGGTCGATCCGTTCATCATCATGATGGCGGTGCCGGGCGGTCTGATGGGGATCATCTGGATGCTGGCGCTGACCGGCACCACGATCAACGTCGAGTCGTTGATGGGCTCGATCATGACGATCGGTATTTCGGTGTCGAATTCGATCCTGGTCGTCAGTTTCGCGAACGATCTGCGGTCGCGCGACGGCAGCAGCGCGGTCGAGGGCGCGATCGGTGCCTGCACGATCCGTCTGCGCCCGGTGCTAATGACCGCCCTGGCGATGATCATCGGTATGTTACCGATGGCGCTGGGTCTTGGCGACGCGGGCGAGCAGAACGCTCCGCTGGGGCGGGCGGTGATTGGCGGCCTGATCATGGCCACGGTCGCCACGCTGTTCATTGTGCCGATCTTCTACACGTTACTGCGGCGCGCGCCGCCGACTCTTCACACCCTCGATGCACGCTTCGCCGAAGAAGCGGCTGACACCGGAGTCACCCCGCATGGCTGAAAATGGTCGTTTCGGATCGTTCTTCTTGTTTATGATCGGCGTGGCGGTCATCGGCGGGGCCGGGATGGGCGCCTGGCGGATGTCGCATGAAAAGGACAGCGCGTTGGCGGCATCACGCGATGCGCTGGCGGCGGGTGTCGCGCGTGGTCCGGTGGTGCAGACCGTGCAGGTGACGGAGGGACCGAAGGAGCGGCTGATCCGGTTGCTTGGCGATACGAGATCGTATCAAACGGCGACTCTCTACAGCAAGGTCAGCGGCTATGTTTCGTCGATCGCGGTTGATCGTGGCGACCAGGTAAAGCCGGGTGACCTGCTGGCCGTGGTGTCGTCGGTGGAGACCGACCAGCAATACGAGTCGGCGCTGCGTGATCTGGAAAACAAGAAGCGTAACTGGGATCGGGCGAAGGATCTGGTAACCCATGGCTGGACGTCCAAACAGGCCGCCGATGCCGCCGAAACAGCTTTCACCATGGCGACCGCGGCGGTGGCGCAGAACGCGACGCTGAAATCATATGAGCAGATCAGAGCACCATTCGCGGGGGTCGTGACGGCCCGGTTTGTCGATGTCGGAGCGTTGGCGCAAAACTCCACGACCAACAAGACCAGCAACCAGCCGGTTTTGACGATCGCCGACGATACGAAGCTGCGCGTCGATGTTTACGTGGAACAGCGTGACGTGCCGTTCGTGCATGTTGGCGATTTGGCGGACGTTACGGATGGTGCGAATTCAGACCGCAAAGTAAAGGCGAAGATCGCCCGGACATCGAACGAACTGGACCCACGCACGCGGACGTTGTTTGTGGAACTGGACGTGGATAACGCCGACCACTTTCTGGTGCCAGGGAGCTTTGCCTATGTCACGTTGCATATACCCGTTCGCAGCTACCCCGAAGTCCCCATGGCGGGGCTGATCGTGCGGGGCACGCGGACAATGATCGCCGATCTTGGCAGCGACCAGACGGTGCATCTGCGGCCGGTGACGGTGGCGAATACCGACGGGATCCGGGCCTCGCTATCCGACGGGGCGACGGTCGGACAGCGCGTGGCGATTAATCTGCCGGATGAGGTCGGTGATGGTGGGCGTGTCCAGGCGGCGACCGGCGGGCGGTAGGGTGGGATTCCAACAGTTTAACTTCGAGGGCAGCACCCCATACCGCAATTAGCCGCTATATCCTGTTACCCTTTGATAAATTGCAGCTTTCGCAGAGCAGTTGAATATTGCGTATAGTATTACTTCCGCCCCGTGAAAACGGCACGATGTGGTCAAAGCACAGTAGCGCCCGCGTCTGACATTGGACGCAGCATCCCCCGTCACGTTGCCAAACCTCCCGCTGGACCTGTCGCGGAATCGCCTCTCGACGCGGTTTCATGGTGGACGCGACCGACATAGCGGCGCTATTGACAGTGAGTGGAAGTATTGTCGAGTTTGAGGGCGTCATTCGCACTTCGGGCAACTGTCCGGCAGTCTTCATCGCGTGGAGGTAAGCTATGGTTTCTTCCAGCTCCTGAGTGTTCTTGATGCTGAGCCGCAGGGCAGGCTTTCCAGCTTTCAAACCGGGCGACGCGTAGGTATTACTGTGGCGACCGCTTTCGCCCGGATACTCCAATGCGATTTCAGGCACTGCCTGACCGTCTTCGGGATACGGCAACCAAACATAAGCAGTGTCGCCACGTTTTGGTTGGTCCTTCTGCAACACCGCGCTGATGCCGGGCGCCAAATGCCAGGCTGTTACCTTAACGATGTCACGGGCGGGCGGCCCGAATTCACTACTGAAACGTGTTAGAACGGCCATCTTCATCGCCGAGAGGCAATCAATGGACATATCGTTCTGTCCTCATGTGCGCTTCGGCTTGTTGGTGCCACTCCGGGGTATCGAAGAAATTCTGCATCGTTTCCGCTAGCTCGTCGAAACCCTCTGGTGCAAGTCCATCGGCGATGGCGCCGAAACGCTGGATCATTCGTGGGTCGGGAAATCCACGAAACAATGCAGTGCGGATCGCTCGCATCGCCCCCTGATGGTGCGAACCGAAGGCGGTCAATGAGTCTCGGATCACGCACTGATTGGGGAAAAGATCGTGGGCGCCGACAAACGTGTGGATTGAGATTTTCAGGGTGCAACGGTGCTGGGCACTTATAAGGTGAGGACAGTCCAACATCGTCATCGGCCATATCCCGGAACGTGTGACAGTCTGAAACGACGGCCCCTGGCCCTCTTCATGAAAGTCAGCCTCAATGGACCCGAGCAACAGGCCATCAGCAAACGGAATGGCAACTTGATGTCCGGGTCGACAGGAAGAATCGACCGCCACCCGAACGAGGGGGCTCGTGAAATTGGTTGTGACGTCGAGAAGCATAGCCAGTTGCGATGCCGCAAAATTGCTGCGCTGAAATAGTCTGGCCAGCGCGTGATGGCTCAGTGCGATATGCCCTGATGTTTCAACTACCCCAAGTTCATGGCGCCCGACGTCAAAGAGGGTGGCTTGGCATGCCAGCCACTCCTGCTCACCTCCTGGAATGACCACTGGGCTCATCGTTTCGACAAGGACCCGTTTGTGAATTGGGTGCTTGATTATATGGGTGGAAGCTTGGAATCCCGCTGATACCGGAAAGCGATCGCGGAGCGCGAGACCCGCTGAGACTACATTCGTTGGGCCATTGGCTCCTATGTAGAGCGCTGTTAGATCGGCGGTTATCGAGCGGATTAGACCATCCTCTGGCCTCGTCAATACCTTCACCTTGCGGAGGACCTCACGTGCTAAGCCCCGCGCCAATTTCTCGTCCTGCATTGTGCTCCGACCGATTTTACAGACGGCTAAGTATTCCAAATTGGCAACAAGAAGCAAGTCCCGTCCCGATACACCTCCAATGGTGGGGAGTGCCTCGCCTCTGATCCAACTTGTCGGCGAGCGTCAGTCTATCGGGCTGTCGTTTACCATCGCGGGTTGATAGAAGCAGTTAACGAAACAGGAGAAACCCGAATGCCGACCCGCCGCCACTTCCTCGGAACGGCTATTGCCGCATCGGCTTTTCCCTCCATTGCCAAAGCCGCCTCCAGCCGTGTCCTGAAATTCATCCCGCAATCCGACCTGACGGTGATCGATCCGGTCTGGACCACCGCCTATGTTGCCCGCAACCACGGCTACATGGTGTTCGACACCCTGTTCGGCATGGACGCCCAATACCGTATCCAGCCACAAATGGTCGGTTCGGTGAAGATCGAGAACGACGGCAAGCGCTGGGACCTGACCCTGCGCGATGGCCTGCGGTTTCACGACGGCGAGACAGTCCTCGCCCGGGACTGCGTCGCCTCCATCCGCCGTTGGGCCGCCCGTGATGCGCTGGGGGGTGTGCTGATGAAAACCACGGACGAATTGTCTGCCCCGGACGACCGCACTATCCGGTTCCGGCTGAAGAAACCATTTCCGCGGCTGCCCTACGCGCTGGGCAAAACCTCCACGCCGATGTGTGCCATGATGCCGGAGCGGTTCGCTGCCCTCGATCCGTTCAAACAAATCGGCGAACTGGTGGGCAGCGGCCCGTTCCGCTTCAAGGCGGACGAACGAGTCTCGGGAGCGCGTGCGGTCTATGAAAAATTCGACCGCTATGTGCCTCGCCCGGATGGCACTCCCGGTTGGACGGCCGGTCCGAAAATCGTCAATTTCGACCGGGTCGAGTGGATCACCATCCCCGACGAAGGCACCGCCGCCGGCGCGTTGCAGGCCGGCGAGATGGACTGGTGGGAAATCCCCACCGACGACCTGAAGCCGGTCCTGCTGAAAGCCGGCCACATCAAGGTCGAGATCAAGGACCCCACCGGCGTCATCGGCTTCCTGAAGATGAACTGCCTACAGCCGCCGTTCGATAATCCCGGCGTCAGGCGAGCCCTGCTCGGCGCATTCAGCCAGGACGATTTTGTCACTGCCATCGCCGGTACCGATCCAAACATGTGGCGCACCAATGTCGGCGTGTTCTGCCCCGGCACTGACCTCGCGACCGATGTGGGGATGGAGGTTCTCAACGCCCCGCGCGATATGGCAAAGGTCAAGGCCGCCCTGGCAGCGGCGGGCTACGCCGGTCAGACCGTGGCGATGATGGTCGCCACCGACACGCCATACCGCAAGGCGATGGGCGATGTCGGAGTCGATGCGATGAAACAGGCCGGCATGGAAGTGGACTACCTCGCGATGGATTGGGGTTCGGCTGTCGCTCGGCGCGAGAAGAAAGCCCCGATCGACCAGGGCGGTTGGAGTGGGCTGTTCACCACGCTGTCCGGTCTGGACCTGCAAGGACCGTCGGGGCACGCGTTCCGCACCAGTGGCGAAACCGGTTGGTTCGGCTGGGTCAGCAGCAAGCGGATCGAGGAGCTGCGCGGCCAGTGGCTGGATGCCAACGATCTGCCCGAGCAGCAGAGGATCGCGCGGGATATCCAGCGTCAGTGGTGGATCGACGTGCCGCACATCCCGATTGGGCAGTGGTTCCAACCGACGGCGTCGCGGGATACGCTGGAGGGGATGCTGGATGGGTTCCCGGTGTTCTGGGGTGTAAGGCGCGCTTAGTCGGCGTTCAACGTTATGCGGATCAACCGGTGCACCATCCGCCGCCTTTCGTCGCCAGAAGGCCGCGATGGGCGCGGTCGATCCGACGAAGGGAAGCACCATGGCGACCGAACACAACGACACCGGTTACGAGCCGCCGCACGCCTCATCCCCGACCGATCACGTCCTCGCCGAACCCCCGGCCCCACTTCTATCGCCCGTTCCAGGACGAGCCTGACCCGAGACCGCTGCTCGATGGCAATACCGTCGCCGGCGCCGCGGCCGACATCTTCGAGGCCCTCGTTGTCACCCTGGCGGACACCCGTTTCGAACCCGACCTCGAATATCTGCTTTGGTCGACCGTCAATATCTTCCACCGCGCCACCAGCCGGAAGGAGCGCGAACTCGACGACAATGAGCAGGCGCAGAAGCGCAGCCAGAAGGAACGGGACGGCTCCGAGATCCGCTCGGTCGAACTCGAACGCCTCACCGCTGAGGGGCAAACGTTGATCGAGCGCCGCAACAGCATGGAGTTCTTCCACGACCAGGCCGCCGACCAGTTCGAGCGCCACACAAATTCGGCCTGGCTCCGCGCTCTGGATCGAAGGTCAACCACCGCACCTGACGTCGGCCATGATCGACATCCGCGACTTCCTCGCGTCAGGCGCCGGGCCGCCAACGAGGTGCTATTGCCCGCCGGCCCCAAGATCGCCTTCACCGGCGGGCTCGACTTCAACGACCATCGCCTGATCTGGGACAAGCTAGACCGGGTTCACGCGAAGCAACCCGACATGGTGCTGCTGTATGGCGGATCACCGAAGAGCGCCGAACTCATCGTCGCCAAATGGGCCGACCATCGCAAGGTGCCGCAGATCGCCTTCAAGCCCGACTGGACCAAGCATGCCATGGCGGCGCCGTTCAAGCGCAACGATGCGATGCTCGAAGTCCTCCCGATCGGGGTCATGGTCTTCCCCGGCACCGGCATTCAGAAGAACCTCGCCGACAAGGCCAAGAAGTTCGGTATCCCGGTCTGGAAATTCGGGAGCGGCGGCACGTGAGCGCCGTTTGCGGCTTACCACTGCTCTCGGTCCAGCTATGTCCTTTGAAACGGCGGCTCAACCGGCCAAGACCGGCCGGTCCGCGCGGGATTGAACCTCGCCGAGTAAGCATCTCCGGACTGGCTTGAAAATGTGGGCTGGCTTACCATGAGCCCCTGCCGGCCCATGGACACCCGGACGTGAAGTTTTCTATAGATACAGGAGGTTGGGGTAATGCTGCGAATTGGACGCCCGGTAACCTTCCTGTTGCCGTTCGATCGGTATCGCCTTACGGTAACGCATCGTCTATTAGACGCTATGAGTGGCGTGTCGCGGTTTTTGCTGCGGGCTGTAGGAGAAGGGCTATCCCTTGCGGCGCTGATTGAGGTCACTGGCCTCAGTGAGGCGACCCTGCAGAACCAGTTGATGTTTTTGCAGAGCCATCAATATCTTTATATGACCGAAGAGACCGACCCGGAACCTCAGCTTACCCCAAAGGGTGTGCGGGTCGTGCAGGTGGAACGCCTGCTCAAAGATTTCGAACCAGAGATTTGGTTGGACAGCTTTACCTTGGCACCAACCGCCGCCCATTTACTTTTGCTGGGCGATCCAGCGGCGGAAGTAATGTGTGCTGCGGCCGCCGATGTAACTGGTAAGGCTGTGCGCATGCCGTGCCGGCCCGCAAAGGCCGGAAAGTCCCTACTGTTCTATGAGGCAAACCGCCTGCGTTCACTGCTCGACCAGAATGGCCTGAAGACGCTCCTCGCACATTATTGGGGTGACGACTGCGAATTTATCGCCAGCGAATATCCGCACTGGAGCGTGAAATTGAATCCCCCGGAGAATGAGCAGAACCAGGTGCATTTCCCGATTGAATATCCCGCGGGCGATTTGATCTTGCGCCTTCATACCGGCGGCGGGCCTACCCAGAAACCGGGACTGCCGTGGATATCGGTGCCCGTGCTGGAACTGACATATGTGTTTAAGCAGGTGGCAGAATTCCCGTGGCCCGTGACAGTGCCGCCACCGGTCACTCAGCATCTGGAGCTGGTCACCTGCGGTCCTGTGGGCCAGTTTACAGAACGCGCTGTGATCAATGGCGGCAACCATGTGGTTATCCCGGCCTGTTTGGGCGAAAACCCACCCGACACAATTGCCACATTCCCGGTCCCTTTAGGTGTATCCACCGAAATCAGCGCAAGAAACCTGCAATTGAAGTATTCAATGGATGAGCGCCAACTCGCTCGACTCATGAGGTCTTGCCCAGATTCGCTTGTACTATCTGTTCCGGTGGAAGAGGAACAACCGGCGTGATCACGGTGGATATCTTCGCCTCACTGTTCGACTGGGATGACAAGACCACCGAACGCGTCGAGCGCGCGCACGGCGCGGCGCGCAGTGTCTACACGACGGCGCGGAGCGGCAAGGCAGCGGCAAGCCCGTTGATATTCCTTGAGGCTGGAATGGCCTTTCTCGATGCGCTTGGCGCTTATGCTGATTACCGGCAGGCCACGAGCAGAACTGCAGAATTCGAGGCCGAAGGTCGAGCGTTAAGACAAGAGCTGGAAGAACTTAAAAAGCAGCTGCTACTGCAAGCAAAGCAGCGTGATCTGGCGTTCAGTACTGATATGCGCACCCTGCGTGAGCAATTGGAACGGGAGAACGTGAAACTGGGCATGGATGTCATGGAATTGGACAGCCTCTCTGCGCACATCAAGCGGTTGGGTGCGCATATCGCTGTGCAGCGCCTGGCATCCGCGCCCAACTGCGTACCGTTATTGCGGTTGGAACGCACTTATTATCAATTGGTGGATACGCAGCTCAGCGCGGCGCTGACGCTGGTGAGTGGGTGAACGAGGGATAAATCATGAAGAAACCTGAATCCAAAACAACGTCGTCTAAGGGCCCAAACGCCAGCAACGGCGAAAGTGGCACCGACAGCGAAAAGCTCAAAATTAAGATGATTGAGCATGGAGCTGGTGTTGCCAAGAGTGTGATCGCCACGAGCGGCAAGCTTGCCGACTGGGGGAAGCAAGCCACTGCGACCAAAGCCGCGCTGCGTGAAAGTGACGTAAAAATTAGAGCTGCGGAGGAGAAAACCAAACAAGTGGTGGCTAATGCGATCACTGAGATGGATAAAACGCAAATGCTCCGAGAGCAAAACGCCAACAGCCATACACAGGAAATGGCCAAATTACAGAGTGACTATGAGAGGATGAAGACACAGGATCAGGAGCGCAAGCGCGTCCTGGACAAGCTGCTCGACGAGCCCGTAAGTCCCGATCAGCTGGCGCAAAGCTTCATCGCGCTTATTCCACCGCCCAAGCGTTAGACACGAAGTTCATATGAAAGCCTATATTGCGGCCGGTATTTTTGTGCTCGGGGCAACCGCGCTTGCGTGGTTTTGGGATCGTCAGACGGCGGAAGAGCGCAAGTCGCACGAAGATCTGGCGCGCAGCAAAGAACGCGCGCGTGTTGCTATAAATGCCGTATCCAGCGCCGATGCGCATACACAAGGTTTGGTGCGTGAAGAGCAAGGCCGGCGCCTCGCGGCCGAATACGCGGCGTATTGCCGGCAGTTCCGTGAGCGCTTAGAGACGCCGGCCAAGGAGTTCGATGAGCTGGCTAGGCGCCTGGACCAGGATTCGGCCGATGTATCAATCAGCCCTTACCGGCGCAACGCATTGCGGCTGCTCAAAGGTCGGCTGCAAGATACACAAAGTCGGCTAAAAGGTTTCTTTGCCTACTGCGAATGGTACCAGGACAGATTAGCTTCCCTGTCACGGCGGCAAGCATTCAACGAGGTGATCGAGATGGCTCGGCCGCACTCCCGACTGCCTGACGACTGGCTCTATGACGGCAAGGTAGCGCTCGCATCGGTCTTGGAAATAGGTATCACCAATATCTACGGTCAGAAGCTCGGGCTACTCGCGAAAAAATTCGTCACAGGAAAAATCGAGGAGTATAGCGACAGCCTGCAGCGTAGCCTGATGATACAATATCCGGATCAGGAAGCCATACCCGTCCAGATACTGAGCCAGAAGTCCAAGCATTTTTTTAATGCCTGCTTGTTTCGCGGCGCTCTGCACGTCGAACATATTCTACAAAATGCACCGTGCACGGCCTTCATTGAAAAATCATTCACCAACCCTCAGCATGGCGACGGTTATATAGTTTGGTGTTATCCTAATTTTTGTTCCGTTGACCCGCAACAAGCCATGGGTAACGGTATCCGCGCGTTTTTGCCACGCAGCGAGTTGAGCTTCCCAGGCAAACGATACTCGCCCGGTGAACGGGTCAACGTTTACATCCACTACTTTGATCTGCTTTTACGACATGACGTAACCGCAACTCAGCATTTTGATTCGCTGTGTTTTGAAGGTCAGAATGCGGCGCCCGTATTCGTACACGTGAATACCGCAATCCATGACTTGCAGGCACTGGAATATGAAAGTGCAGATGCAACATGGCAATTGCGCGGTGCAGTTGAGACGGAGGGTGTATGGGCCATTTCGTTTCAACTGGGCCCCTGGCTGGTCGACACCAGGGTGAGCGCTGAAGACGGACAATTGGAAGTCAGTAGCATTACCCGAACCGGTTTCGACAGTGTAGAGTTGGACAGCCTGCCATGCCCGTTGCGATTGATCGACCAACGGTTCAAATACGACATATTTTCTGATAGAATACAGTTTGAAGCCTTTATCACTTTTTGTCGCCAGCAATCATTGTTCGCCAGCGACGACCAGGCACGCAAGCGCGCGGGGCAGTTCTTTAAACGCTGGAATGAGGTAACGACATATCTCCTGGCGGAAGACGGTTACGAAACGTTCAACTTGACTGACGTCAAGGAGATCAACACCAAAAGCCTGGAATGCGCTTGTGACCGAAACCTTTCAAAAAACCTGCACGAGTTGATGGACAAGGCACGGAATCCACCACGTCTGTTTTTGGAAGAGCTATATCTGGGCGCCAATGGCGAGCAGCGCTGGTTGCAGGTCGCGGAACTATTCCATCTACCTGAAGCTGTGGCAGTTGGACGCTACCAGATTGCCCACAATGGTTTTAAGCGGCCTGACAGCAGGGGATACATCCCCATGCAGCCGGAACAGCAACGCGTGCGATTCCCCAATCAAGGCGAATTGGCAACGCTGGGTCGGCAGAAGCAAGCATTGCAGGGGTTTATGGGAGGACGCCTGGTCAATCCTATTCTGCACCAAATTCTTCTGATGCCAGAACTCTATGCCGCTCAGCCCGACCCTTTCTGGGTTGGGAGGGTGACCGGTGGGTTACAGTGGCAGAACCCAAATTGGAAGGATCCGGATAAAGCCGTAGCCGCCAAGCGGATCATTGAAGCGGCTTTGGCCGAGTCCAACCTGTATCTAGTTCAAGGCCCCCCTGGTACTGGAAAAACCACTTGTATCGTCGAATTGCTGTATCAGATTTTTTCTGCCAAGCCTGATTCCCGCATATTGGTGGTGTCGCAACAAAACACTGCGGTGGACAATGCCCTCGATCGATTCCTCGAGCAATTCCCGGCATACGGCACCCACGTGCTGCGGATTGGCAACGATCCCGCCAAGGTTCAGGAGTCGATACAGCCACGCATGACAGAAAAACTTCTTATGTCGTATCTGTGCGAACGTCAGCAGGCATACAGCCTTGCCAGCCTGGAGAATCCAAGCAAAGCACTCTGGATTGGCGAATGGATGGATAGCATCTACCGGCCAGACAAGTCGGGGCAACCTCAATTCGATGACGAGCTTGCCGAACTCGTTGCAAATTCGCATAAACTGGTGGGCGCCACATGTGTGGGTCTGTCGTCACGCCGCTATGGGATGGATCGCCTCGACTTTGACATCTGCATCATCGATGAGGGAGGCCGAGCGACCGTGCCCGAACTCCTGATCCCACTAATGCGCACCCGAAAGGCGATCATCATCGGCGACCATTTCCAATTGCCGCCCAGCATCGCTAGCCACTTGTTTGAGGCCGATGCCAAAGACGCCTTGCCGTTCTTGGAGGACGCCTTCCTAAAAACCAGTTTTTTTGAGCAGCTTTATACAAATTTGCCACAGGCATGTTCCGGCCGGCTGACCGAACAATTTCGAATGGTGGAACCAATCGGCGATCTGGTGGCTGACCTATTTTATACCAATAACAAGACACGGGGACTACAAAACGGCAGGGTACATGATCGCGATCAATTCGTGGACCCAAAACATTGTGTTCGGTGGGTGGACGTGCCCCATGGCAGGCAGGAGAAAGAATCGGGCGGTAGCCCTAGCCTGCGCAATCGCGATGAAGCTCATGCGATACTGCGGTGTTTGGAAGCAATCGTTCGGTCATTGACCACCCGCCAAACGGAAGAGCCCGATAAATTCGTTCGCAAAACCGTCGCAATCATTACTCCCTACAGCGCGCAAAAGCGGCTAATCTCCGAGCGTTACACAGAACTACGTAGGAAAATGCCGCTGACTGACTCGGTATTGGAGATTAAGATCGACACTGTTGACAGCTTCCAAGGCAGCGAAGCAGACATTGTACTCTACTCGACCGTGCGCACCCAAGGCAGAATCCGCTTCTTGCTGGACCGCCGACGGTTAAATGTGGCTTGCTCCCGTGCTCGCGAAAACCTGATGTTTTTCGGTCATGCAAGCTTTTTAAGAAAAGAGGAGCGAAACGGAGATGCGTTGTTCACTCAAATTATTGAGCGTAGCACGATAACAACTTATCAAAGCTATGTAACCCTACCGGATAGGGCAAGTTCCGTCCCGTTTGCGACGCGGCGAGACCGAAGTGACGTTTCTGGAATCGCATAGGATGCCCGAATTGGATAAAATCTGACTCCAATTGTAGCAACCGAGTTGGAGGTTGCCGTGACTGCTTTCGATCCATTGTTGGGTCTCCTGGCGGATGTCCCCTGTCGTCGTCGTGGGCCGGCACGGCTCTACGGCACGCGCTGTTCAGATGCTGGGTGAATAACGTCAAGCGACGCCGGTCGTCGCCGATTCACATCGATCATCGGGCATTGGCGGGAACAGCCGACGAAAGACCGAGATCGCGGTATGGTCGGTGATACCCATGGACGAGGCGGCTTTGCTGGACCGTTGCCGATAAATCGGCGATGCCTTCATCGTTGTCTTTCGGTGGCGAGGACATAGCCCAGCCCCATGGCGGAACAGGTCTGAACTCGGATCCGATTGCCCAGACGTGCCGATGCACTCTCGGAGGCCGGCGTCCGCCAGGTTCTTCCTTGATCGGTCGCTGTCAGGTCGCGCCTGACCCATACGGCCTCTTCAATGGCTGGATCTGACCGAAGGACGGCTTCGCCTCGACCGCCTCCGCCTATGTCGCAATGTCGCCCGGCGACTTTCTTCCCCTGGGGGACCACCCCACGCGAAAGATCGCGCGGGGACCCCGGCCCGCCCATTCCTCGCGAGGCAAGAAACTCTCCGGGCTGACATCCTCCGCTACGCTGCGGCCCGTAAACGGGTGCGGCGTCGGTCGCCTCCGTTCTGATCCGACCTTATCTGAGTTCCATTTCAGGCACGATGCGTTCCGATAGCCATCTTGGCGAACGATCGAACGCTTCTGCCACGCAAGCCGGCAGTCCTCATCGGAGCAAACTGAGTTCTCAGTCCCAGGGCCGAGACGGGCCGTCATCCCTCAATCGGGCAGACCCCCCGTGCTTTATGTGCTGCACCGCACCACCTTGCCGGGCCACACGCGATACGCTAGCAAGCGCCCGACCTTCCGGGCAGCCATCTTCCGGCTACTGTCTCGGCAGGCCCCGTTTCATAACAACGGCGCCCCTGGAGGCGCCCCGCGAAGGATTCTACCTATGGCCCGCAACAAGATCGCCCTGATCGGCGCCGGTAACATCGGCGGCACGCTCGCCCACCTGATCGGCCTGAAGGAGCTCGGAGACGTCGTCATGTTCGACGTGTTCGGCGGCGTCGCGGCCGGTAAGGCCTTGGATATCATGCAATCCGGCCCGGTCGATGGCTTCGATTGCGCCATGTCCGGCGGCTCTGACTACGCCGCGATTAAGGACGCCGACGTGGTGATCGTCACCGCCGGCTTCCCGCGTATGCCCGGCATGTCCCGTGACGACCTGATTGGCAAGAATGCCGGCGTCATCGCCCAGGTCGCCGAGGGCATCCGCAACAACTGCCCGAACGCGTTCGTCATCTGCATCACCAACCCTCTCGACGCGATGGTTTGGGTGATGAAGGAAAAGTCCGGCCTGCCCGCCAACAAGGTCGTCGGCATGGCCGGCGTTCTGGACAGCAGCCGCTTCCAGTTGTTCCTGGCGCAGGAATTCGGCGTGTCCGTGCAGGACGTGCGCGCGTTCGTGCTGGGTGGCCACGGCGACACCATGGTGCCGCTGACCCGTTACTCCACCGTCGCCGGCATCCCGGTTCCCGACCTGATCAAGATGGGCTGGACCACGCAAGAAAAGATCGACGCGATCGTCGAGCGCACCGCCAACGGCGGCGGCGAAATCGTCAAGCTGCTGGAACGCGGCAGCGCCTTCTACGCCCCGGCCGCCTCCGCGATCGCGATGGCCGAGGCCTATCTGAAGGACAAGAAGCGCGTTCTGCCCTGCGCCGCCTACCTGACCGGCCAATACGGCATCAACGACATGTATGTCGGCGTGCCCGTGGTGATCGGCGCCGGTGGCGTTGAGAAGATCGTCGAAATCGAACTGAACCCCACCGAAAAGGCCGCTTTCGACAAGTCCTGCGCCGCTGTGCAGGAACTGATCGACGCCTCCCGCAAACTGATCGGCTAAGGAGCTTCCATGAACATCCACGAATACCAGGGCAAGGAACTGCTGAAGCGCTACGGCGTCACGGTTCTCGACGGCTATGTCGCATGGACACCGGAAGAAGCCGAGGCGGCCTGCGCCAAGCTTCCTGGCCCGGTATACGTGGTGAAGTCCCAGATCCACGCGGGTGGCCGGGGTGCCGGCCATTTCGCTGATGATCCGACAGGCAAGGGCGGTGTGCGGTTGGCGAAGTCCGCCGCCGAAGTTCGCGCCGCTGCCGAAGCGATGATCGGCCACACGCTGATCACCAAGCAGACCGGTGAGGCCGGGCGTCCGGTGCGCCGTGTCTATATCGAAGCCGGCTGCGACATTAAGCGCGAGCTTTATGTCTCGCTCCTGGTCGATCGGCTCAGCGGCCGCGTCACCATCATCGCCTCGACCGAAGGCGGCATGGAAATCGAGCACGTCGCCGAAAACCAGCCGGAGAAAATCCTGAAAGTTTCGATCGATCCAGCATCGGGACTGTCCGGATTCCACAGCCGCCGTCTGGCAGCCGGTCTCGGCCTGAAAGGCAAGCAGGTCGCGTCGTTCGGAAAATTCATCACCGGCATGTATGCGGCCTACATGGCGCTGGATTGCGCGATCGTGGAGATCAACCCGCTGGTCGTGACCGGCGCCGACGACCTGATCGCCCTGGATGCGAAGGTCAGCTTCGATGACAGCGCGCTGTTCCGTCATCCCGACCTGGAAAAGCTGCGTGACGAGGGCGAAGAAGACCCGAAGGAACTCGAAGCCGCCAAGTTCGAGCTGAACTACGTGGCTTTGGATGGCAACATTGGCTGCATGGTCAACGGCGCCGGTTTGGCGATGGCGACCATGGACATCATCAAGCTGTACGGCATGTCGCCGGCCAACTTCCTGGATGTTGGCGGCAGCGCCACGGCGGAGCGCGTCACCGCGGCTTTCCGCATCATCCTGTCCGACCCCAACGTCGAAGGCATCCTGGTCAACATCTTCGGCGGCATCATGCGCTGCGACATCATCGCCGAGGGAGTCGTCCTGGCGGCCCGCGAGGTCAAGTTGTCGGTGCCGCTGGTGGTGCGTCTGGCTGGCACCAACGTCGAACTGGGCAAGGAAATCCTGGCCAAATCCGGTCTGCCGATCGTGTCCGCGGACAATCTGGGCGACGCCGCCGCGAAAATCGTCAAAGCCGTCAAGGAGGCCGCATAGATGTCTGTTCTTGTTAACGCTTCGACGAAAGTCATCTGCCAGGGCTTTACCGGCAAGCAGGGCACGTATCACTCGGAACAGGCGATCGCCTACGGGACCAAAATGGTCGGCGGCGTGGCGCCAGGTAAGGGCGGCTCCATTCATCTGGGCCTGCCGGTGTTCGACACGGTGTGGGACTGCCGCGAGCAGACTGGCGCCGACGCCACCGTGATCTACGTGCCGCCCCCGTTCGCGGCCGATGCGATCCTGGAGGCGATCGACGCCGAATTCCCGCTGATCGTGTGCATCACCGAGGGTATTCCGGTGTTGGACATGGTGCGGGTGAAGCGCGCGCTGATCGGATCGAAATCCCGGCTGATCGGGCCGAACTGCCCGGGCGTCATTACGCCGGACGAGTGCAAGATCGGCATCATGCCGGGTCACATCCACAAGCGTGGGACGGTCGGAATCGTTTCCCGCTCGGGCACGCTGACCTATGAGGCGGTGGCTCAGACCACGGCGACCGGCATGGGCCAGACAAGCTGCGTCGGCATCGGCGGCGATCCGGTGAAGGGAACAGATTTCATCGAAGTCTTGGAAATGTTCCTGGCCGATCCCGAGACCAAGCAGATCATCATGATCGGCGAGATCGGCGGTAGCAGCGAAACCGATGCGGCGGAATTTCTGTTCCGCAATAAGGTCAAGAAGCCGACCGTCGGATTCATCGCGGGTGCGGCGGCTCCCCCGGGCCGGCGCATGGGTCATGCGGGCGCGGTCATCAGCGGCGGCAAGGATACCGCCGATGCGAAGATGGACGCGATGCGCAGCGCGGGCATTCACGTTGCCGCCAGCCCGGCGGAGCTGGGCAGCACGATGGTTGACGTTCTGAAGAGGTAATTCGACAGTGATGGCCGGGGCTTCGGTCCCGGTCGTTTCTGTGAGGATTTCCCACATGCAACTGTATTACGCCGCTCGTTCGCCGTTCGCCCGTATTGTGCGTGTGGCGTTGCTTGAGACGGGGTTGGATGCAAGCGTCCAGAAACAGGAAGTTGCCCTGTATTCGCTTGAGTCGACGCTGCTGCCAGTTAATCCGGTCGGTCGGGTGCCGACCTTGATCCTCGATGACGGCACGCGGTTGACCGAGAGCCAGCTGATTCTCAACTATATCGATACAAGGCATTCCGGTCCGAAATTGCTGCCGCGTGATGGGTCCGACAATTGGCGCACCCTGTCGGAACTGGGGATAGCAGCCGGTCTGCTGGATGGCATCGTTGCCTGGTCGCGATTGACGCGTCCTCCCGAAAACGAACGCTCCCCGCGCGTTATCGCCTGGGAAACTGCTCGGGTGAACCGGGTGGCGGATGAGTTGGAAACGGCCGTGGCGGGCGGGGCCTATGGCGGCCCGATCAACGCCGCGCGGATCACGCTGGGATGCGCCCTGGGCTGGATCGAGCCGTGCATGAAACTGTGGAAGTTTCGGGAAAGCCGGCCGGCGTTGTCGGCCTGGTCGGATGCGATCTCCGCGACGCCATCGTTCCAGGCCACCTTGCCGCCGCCGTTGTAGACATGGTGAGTGGCGTTTCCGAGCCGTATCAGTGGTCGCTTACGGGTATGGGCGAGCCATCAGCGTGACTGACATCCTACACGAACCTCCCGCGCCAGATGGCCCAGCGACCCGTTCGGACGTCGAGGCAGTTCTGTTAGGCCGCGACGCCCCAGTCCGCTTCGTTGGCTGGAACCTGAACGGGATCGATCTTTCCCGACTTGACCTCTGGGGCTGCGCGTTCGTTCGCTGCCGAGCGGGAGGGGCGGATTTTTCGTTCTGCGATTTGACGGAGGGGCGGTTTGAGTCCTGCGATTTGAACAACACCAACTGGCACGGCGCGAGCTTGTCCTCTGGCATTTTCCAGGACTGCAAACTGACCGGTGCTCAATTCGCGGACGCCCGCACGCTCGGTTTGGTTTTCGCGCGATGCCTGCTGATCAATGCCCAACTGCATAAGTTTTCATTTCGGAAGACGTCGTTGGACACGATCGATTTCCAGGGCGCCGACCTCACCGAGGCGGATTTCCGAAATGCCACGTTCGTTGGCTGCAACCTGCGAGACGCGAACGTGACCCATGCCCGGTTTGAGGGTGCTGACCTGCGGGGGGCCGATCTCGGCAACTTGCGGTTGGCCGACGCATCCCGGTTCAAGGGCGCCGTGATCTCCAAACAGCAGGCGGCGGTACTGCTGAGTGGGCTGGGTTTGAAGGTGGTTTAACTGTCGCAGGCTGTTTGTGCCGGGAGAGTCTGGGCGCCGATTCGCCGAAAGAGATTGAAAAACCGATCGGCTGGGTTATGTTGGATCATGGTTGTGATCCACCGAGCGTATGGTTTCCGGTTTGTCATCTATACGCTCGACCACGAACCGGCGCATGTCCATGTCACCGGGCCGGGACAGGCGAAGATTAACCTGCTCGGCGCTGATGGAACGCCTGAAATTGTCTTCAGCATCGGCATCAAGCGGGCGGATATGCGACGGCTTCTCGCCGAGGTGACGGCACGCCGCGAGGATTTTTTAGGGGAGTGGGAGCGCATTCATGGCAGGCGTAACTGACGCGGATTTCAAACGGGCGGCAGCCGTTGGAGAAACGATGCTCCACAGTGAGCCCCGCGCGTCAGCGGCACGTTATGAGCCGGCGACCCGGCGCGTGGTGATCGATCTTGTGAATGGGTGCAGCTATGCGTTTCCGGCGGTGCTTGTTCAGGATTTGCAGGATGCCAGCGACGACGATCTCAGGGCCGTGCAGGTCGATGGGCTTGGGTTCAACCTGCATTTTCCTTCATTGGACGCGGATCTCTATGTGCCGGCACTGGTGTCCGGTCTGTTCGGCACGCGGGTATGGATGACGCGGGAGTTGGCTCGGATCGCCGGGCAACAGACGTCCCCGGCGAAGGCCATGGCGGCGCGCGCCAATGGTGCCAAAGGCGGTCGCCCGCGGAAGGCGGCGCGGGGGTAAGGAAGGTTCGATTGGGGTTACGACCGCGATCTGAACGGCCGGTTTGGTTTTAGGGGCGATCTCGCCCACCCTTTGTTAAATTTGAGAGCATCCTGATCCATTGTAAAACCAACATGAGCTTAGCTGTAAATTTTGGTCGTGGTCATCGGATATCTCCTGATTTAGTGTCGTTTGTATCGGCCAACCACTCAAAGTCGCTGATTTCAGCGGCGTCGAAGCGACGCCTCACCTCTTGGTCAGCGGCGATGAAATGCTCAATCGGCAGTACGCTTACCTCAAACCCGAAATTGACGGTAAAATGGTCGTGCAGAAGATAGCCACCGTCACAGCTGGTCAGTTCGCCCGTGCACTTCGGGCCTTCGTCGCAAAATAGGGCAAGCTTCGTACCATTGGGTTCAGCATAGTCGGTGGCCTGATAGGTCACCGACTCATTACAGTGGTAAGGTTTCTTGCAGCCGATGAACTCTGGCATAGTATAGTCGCGGAGCGTAAATTTATTGCACATAAACTCGAACAGACCATTTCGACTATTGGGAATGTCTCCATTGTGTATGATGAGACTGAGGCGGTCGGCGTAGCTGGATGCGGCGTTAGGCGGGTCGCCCGGCATCGCCGAAACACGCCGGAGATGATACACTTCCTGCTGGATGGGGTGATCCGGGCAGCCTTCGGGTTCCTCGGGGTGCCGCGGGTGCGGCATCGTTAGTCGGTGCTTGTCAGTGAACGCCAGCATGTAGGTCAGGTTATCCATAGGTTGGCGCAGCACTCGGCGGCCGACCGCAAAGTAAACCATGCCTTGCGGATCGCGTGAGCAGGTCGAGGGATCGTAGCGTAGTTTCCCGTTACCGGCCGGCTCCGGCGGCGGGGCGGCCCGGGCGGGTCGCGGAGGAAGCAGTACGACACCGCCGACCAGCAGGAGCAGCACGACCGCGGCGCGGATTACCAAGCCGCGGGTCAATGGCCAAACCAACAGGCGGACGGCGCGGAAACCCGCGCCACAGTGCCGTTTCCACAGCCGTTGCCCGACGTCCCCTCCAGCAGTGCCAACATTTCGACGTTCGCGGCACACCAAAAATGCGTGCGCGCGTGCAAGGACTGAAAGGAACAACGAGGCAAGACCATCTACTGTTTCAGCGACAAACCGAAGGCAGCGGGGCATCATGAAGTTGCCTTAACTCAATAAAGGTAATCGGAATACTTAATGTTGAATGGACCAATTGCCAAATCAATTTGTAGTCGGAACACTCATCCCACGATTGCCCCGCCCACTCGAACCCGCTACCCATACCCCTCCGCGGCGAACCGGAGACCAAATGGACAAGACCCTGCACGACAGGCTGACCGGATGGAGGCGTCACCTGCACGCCCATCCCGAACTGACGTTGCACGAAACCGAAACCGCCGCTTTCGTCCAGGCCCGTCTGACCGAACTCGGCGTCCCGTTCGTCGCCAACATCGGCGGCAACGGCGTCGTCGCCACACTGACACGCGGGCAATCGAACCGATCGGTCGGCCTGCGCGCCGACATGGACGCGCTGCCGATCCTGGAGACCAGCGGTGTCCCGTATGCATCCACCAATCCGGGCGTCATGCACGCCTGCGGCCACGACGGTCATACAACCTCCCTGCTCGGTGCCGCCGCCCTGCTGCAAGCCGACCCGTCCTGGTCCGGCACCGTCCAGTTCGTCTTCCAGCCGGCCGAGGAAGGTGGCGGCGGCGCCAAGAGCATGATCGCCGACGGGTTGTTCGACCGTTTCCCGATGGAGCGCATCTTCGCCTATCACAACTGGCCTGGCCTGGAGGCCGGCACCGTCGCCGTCCACGACGGACCGGTCATGGCCGCCGGCAACCGGGTGTATTTCATCATCGACGGTCACGGCGGCCACGCCGCGCAGCCACACCTGACCCGGGACCCGATGATCGCCGCCGCTCACCTGCTGCTGGCGCTGCAATCCATCGTCTCCCGTTCGCTCGATCCGCTGGACAGCGCGGTCATCACCATCGGCACCATTCAGGCCGGATCGGCCGCGAACCAGATCCCCGGGCAGGCGGTGATGCGCGGCACCATGCGCATTCTCAGCAACGAGGTGCGAGACCACATCGAGCAAACCATCCACCGCATCGCCGACGGCGTCGCGCGGACCTTCGACGTGTCGATCGACGTGCAAATTCCGCGCGGCAATCCGGTGACCGGGAACTCGCCGGCGGAACGCGATCTGGCTGCCGAGGCGGTCCTTGGCGCCGGCCTGAAACTCCGGCGGGACATGCTTCCTGCGATGACCAGCGAGGATTTCTCCTGGTATCTTCTGCAACGTCCTGGTGCTTTCGTCTGGATCGGCAATGGCCCGACTGATGGCGGCCGAGCGCTGCACAATGCCAAGTACGACTTCAACGATGAAATATTGCCGGCTGCCGCGGGCTTTCTGGCCAGCGTCGCGAAGCGCGCCTTGCAATAACGCGGGTTGCCGAACCGCCGGGGCGTCCCAACCTAATCCAGATCAACAGGAGACTTATCATGACCGACATTCCCGCCGGCTATCTCGACCTGCTCACCGAGAAGAAGGCCATCGCCAACATCGCGACACTGCAACCGGATGGCTCGCCGCAGGTGACGCCGGTTTGGTTTGACTTCACCGATGGCGTGATCCGTGTGAACACCGCCAAGGGCCGGGTAAAGGCGCGCAACATGTCGGTCGGTTCCAAGGTCGCGCTGGCAATCATGGATCCGGACAACGCCTATCGCTACATCCAGATCCGCGGGACCGTGACGAAGGAAAGCACCGATGGCGCGGTTGCGCACATCGACAGCCTGGCGAAGAAGTATATGGGGAAGGACGTTTATCCCTGGCACAACGCCAAAGACGTGCGCGTGATCTACGAGATCACCCCGTCCGCCGCCCAGGCGATGGGCTAGCCGAGGCATCAGGCCAGACGCCGGGCGGAGGCCGGACACCGGCCTCCGCGCCGGCCGGGCCGGACAGTTATTCCCGCCTGTTAACCGTGGCGTCGATCCGCGCCATCAGATCCTCCGGCAGTGGTCCGGCCTCGGCCGCCGCGACACAGCCGGCCAGCTCGGCGCGGTTCTTAACGCCCAACACCAGCGTATCAATCGCCAGACCCAGTGCGTAACGATGGGCGATGATGGCAGGGTCTTCTCCGATCTCCGCGCACAGCGCCCGAAAGCCGGCGGCGAGGGCATAATCGCGCACTTCGGGATGATCCGCCGGCAGGTCGCGATCAATCGCCGCGGTCAGCGCGCCGGCCTGCACCGCCCGAATGCCCATGACGCCGACACCGTTCGCCCGTGCCACCGCCATGATCTCGCGCGGTTTGGACGGCCCCTGGTAGAATTTCAGCCCACCCGGCGAGTCCAGCAGATTGGCGATGCACTGCACCGCGGCCGGCTTCATGTCCTCACCCAGGACTTCGATGATCGCATCCGGATGGCCGATACCCGTCAAGCCCCAGGCACCGATCAGTCCCTGTTCCTTCAGCTTCTCGAACGCGGGCCGAACGTGCGAGCGAAACAAGGGCAGGGGAGTCAGCCGGCTGACGTCCGGCGCGTTCCACATCGCATGGCCGTCCGGCACCAGATTGGAGTGCAGGAAGAAGATGTCCAGTCTGTCTCGCTGTAACAGGCGCAGACTGGTTTCGATGGACTGACGCAGCACACTATAGACGCGGTCGGGAGCGGGGTTGCCAAGGTTGCACTTGCTGGTGATTCGCAGACCGTCCGGCAGGCGGCCACCAAAGGCCTCACCAACAACGGATTCGGCCTTGCCGTCGCCATACCGGGGGGCGAGGTCCAGCAGGTTGATCCCGGCCGCTACGGCGGCGTGGACGGTGGCGATACATTCCTCGACCGTGGTTTGGCCCCACAGCATGCCCAGGCCGCCGCCGCCCAGGGTGAGGGTGGAGACAGGGAACAGCGAACCGAACGGGTGAAGTTGCATTGGTATCCTCCAGTGGCGTTTGCCCGATCAGTCGCAGGTTGCGGGCGAACGGTCCAGAGGGAGGTGTCAGACCCGCTTCGACGTTTTGCGGCCGGGCCGGCGGACGGCTCTAAGTGTCCCGCTGCTGCCTCCGCCACAGAAGAACTGATCGACGCCGTCGGACTCAAGCCCCGACACATTCACTCCGGGCGGCATTTCAAGCCGTTCCTGGACCTCTCCGGTCCGGGGATCGATTCGCCGCAGATCGCTTTTGTCGTCTTCCAGGGTGCCGTGCCAGAGCTCGCCGTCGAGCCAGGTAACCCCGGTGACGAAGCGGTTGGAGGCGATTGTACGAAGAATGGTACCGGTTTGGGGATCGATCTGATGGATCTTCCGGTCGCGATACACCCCCACCCACAGCATTCCCTCGGCCCAGGCGAGCCCCGAATCGCCGCCGCCGCCGGGTGCCGGGATCGTGGCGAGCACCCGGCCGGTCCGCGGGTCGATCTTCTGGATGCGGTCCTCGGCGATCTGAAACAGGTGCTGGCCGTCGAAGGCCGTTCCCGCATGCGCGGCGACATCGATCGCCCGCACCGTGTTCCCGGTCTTCGGATCCAACGCGTTCAGCTTGTCTCCGGACGCAAACCAGACGTGCTGACCGTCAAACGTAACCCCGTGCACCTGGTCGATACCGGGAAAGGGGCCATACTCACACAGGACGTCGGCGGCTGATGCGGTCATGCGGTTACTCTAGCCACCCGGGAGTGGAGCCGGGAGTAACAAGGCCGTCGCGAATCCCGGCATGGGCGGAGTCGTCCAACGACGCGCTCGGCCGCGACCAAACGACTGCACCTTGCCCGCGACGGCAAGCAAGTCGAGTGCCCGCTGCACGGTGCGCTGGCTGGCGCCGAGCGCAAGCGCCAGGGCTGAACTCGACCAGGACTCACCATCGATCAGGAACGCCAGCACCGCTGCATGCTGCTCTTCGACGGGCAGAGCCATCACGACGACCTCGCCCGTGCGGCGCGATGCCAGCGCGAACCCGCGCGTCGTCGCGCTGAGGCCGGCCAGCGGTCGTAGCATCGTGCGCAGCCGTCCGACCTCGACCCGTAACCGTGCGCGATGCGATTCATCGGCATGTTTTCCCCCGAATGCCCGCGCAATCAGCGTGTCCCTCGGTACGTCTCCAGGCCACGCCTCTGCCAGTGTGCGTGCCAGCGCAAACAAAACCGGACGCGTTGCGAGCGAGATCACAGTGCCGTTGGCACGCACACCATGGCGGCAAGCGTCCACGACCAACACGTTAGACGCCAGCAATGACTCGACCTCTTGCAGCAGAAGGGGGCGCTCCTCACCACGCGCGATCAGCCGCGCCGCGGGCGTGTTCAGCACGAGATATGCACTTTCGACTTCCGCCGTCAGCCCCGGGATGCCTGCCTGGCGCGCCGCGCGTTCGGCGCGATCAAGCGCCGCCCGCGCGACCGTCGTCCGCAAACGGCGCATCGCGATTCCCGCGGCGATCAGCTCCCCGACGACCCTAGACGCAGCCGGAAGGGGGCCGGGATCGAGGTCGGCCAGAATCCGTTCAGCGTCGTCAATGCGACCGATCAGCACGAGCCGCCGGATCTCGAGATACCGCGCGTGTGCGGCATTCACGCGGTCGCCGTGGGCTTCCAGCGTCGCCCGCGCCGCGTCGAGCGCCTTGGCCGGCCAGTTCAGGTCGCGCGAAACAAATGCGATCTCGGCCTCGGCGACCACACATCGTGCGCGGGCCAGGGCCTCTTTCGGGCCGAACGCGCGCGCGGCGCCTCGTAACAGGGTCTTCGCCCGGTCAAGATCGCCAAGCTGCGCCATCGCGATGCCGCGCAACGCAAGCGCCGCCGCGTCGTCGCGCAACGCGACCCGGTTCAGGGCGCCGAGTGGATCACCCGCCGCGAGGGCGTGGGCCGCGGCCGTGATCAGCGAGTCCATCCGAATCCCGCCACACTTGTCACTCCCACCGCTCTGATGTCCGGCACTAAGTCTGGCTCGTGACCAACCAAGGACCGGACAAAGGTCAATTTCGAACTCAGTCGGAAAGACGATGGGTGCATCGTTCTCTTCAAACATGCGGATTGGAAGGAACCAGTGGAGCTCATGCACCATTGCAGCACCAAATGGACTTTCTTTTTACTGAGCCCAACAGGAAGTTAGCGATGCAGACATCACATGAGACTGACCGGAAGGGCGAAACGCTCGCGATGAACACACCGCCGATCGTGTCACGGCAGCAGTGGGAGGCCGCCCGCGATCAGATGCTTGTGAAGGAAAAGGCCTTCACCCGCGCCCGCGACGCGCTGGCCGCCGAGCGCCGGCGCATGCCTTGGATGGCGGTAGAGAAGGCCTATGCGTTTGAGGGACCATTCGGTACGACCAGCCTGCTTGGTCTGTTCGAGGGGCGCCGTCAGTTGATCGTTTACCGCGCGTTCTTCGAACCCGGGGTATTCGGCTGGCCTGATCATGGCTGTCGCGGCTGTTCCCTGGGTGCGGACCAGGTCGCGCATCTCGCCCATCTGAACGCCCGCGACACCACGCTCGCGTATGCCTCGCGCGCCCCGCAGGCGGATATCGCGCGTCTGAAGCAGCGAATGGGCTGGGCAATGCCATGGTACACCATCACGGATAGTTTCGACGCCGACTTCGGCGTGGACGAGTGGCACGGTCACAACGTGCTTTTCCGTGACGGCGATCAAGTGTTTCGCACCTATTTCATCAACAACCGCGGTGACGAATCGATGGGAAGCACCTGGAGCTACCTCGACGCGACGCCGCTCGGACGCCAGGAAACCCGGGAAGACTCGCCGGCGGGGTACCCACAGAGCCCGCCCTACAAATGGTGGAACTGGCACGACACTTACGCCGCCGAGGCGTCGCCAGACCCGAAATGGGTCGAAGTGTCTGACGCCGGCGAGGCCGCGTTCCGGAGCCTCGGCGCCGGTGCGAAAACATGACCGCGGTCTGTCACGCCAACTCGAACGGCGGTCCGGCCGGTGGTGACGCCGGCGCGGTGGTAGCGCGAGGGGCAGCCAATTTTCTATGCCTCGCGGCTGCGCCGGTCTTCGCGATCATGGCGCTCATCAGCGGCGCGGGTCCGATGGAGGTGCTCTGTTCGGCCGAACATCGATCTCTGCTGAGCGGCATGGGCTCGATGTATGTTTTGATGAGCGTCTTTCATGCGGCGCCTTGGCTGAAGCTGATCTCTTGTCCGCGAAGCGGAGTCCATCGGCATCCCGCCGTTCGATGACCGGTACCTCATCCCAACCACGACTATCAGAGGAGAAATGATCATGGACACCACAACCTTGTCTGCACCGCGTGTCGTTTCGCGCGAAGAGTGGCTCACCGCCCGTTCGGCCCTCCTTGCCAGGGAGAGAGCGGTGACTCACGAACTTGACGCGCTCCGGGCCGAGCGGCGTCGATTGCCGCGGGTGGCGGTCGAGAAGCCGTATGTGTTTGAAGGGCCTCAGGGCCCATGCACCCTCGCGGATCTGTTCGGCAGCCGCAGCCAATTGGCCGTCTATCATTTCATGCTGACCCCGGGGTCTGATCATATCTGCCGGGGGTGCTCCTTCGTCGCCGATCATATCGATGCGGCACGGCAGCATTTTGAGCACGCCGATCTTTCATTTGCCGCGATCTCGCGCGCGCCGTCCGAGCGGATCGAACAGGTCAGGCGGCGCATGGGTTGGACTTTCCCGTGGGTGTCCTCCTATGGCACCGACTTCAACTTCGACTTTGGTGTGTCGTTCACGAAGGAGGACATGGCAGCCGGCCGCGCCATCTACAATTACGGTACGCCGATCAGGAACAGCGAAGACATGTTCGGCATCAGCATCTTTGCCAGAAACGAGAGCGGCGACATCTTCCACACCTACTCGACCTACCACCGTGGCGTCGAACTGCTGATGGGAGCCCTCAATTGGCTCGATCTCACGCCACTGGGCCGCAATGAGGGCGATGGAATTATGAACTGGGTGAAGCTGCACGACGAATACGAAGTGGGCGACAAGCGCGAAAACGCCTGCTGCGGCTGATATCGGATTATCGAATTTTGCCCGGCGTCATCGTCGGCGCCGGTCGAGCGTCAGCCGGTCGGGCGTTTTCAAACCCAGGGCGAAAATCCATTGCCCGCGGTTGGTCCGGGTCCCGACGGGACCTCGGCCAGAGAGCGATTGATCGCCCGCAACACGTTCCGCTTCGTCAGGTCGAAGGCTGGGGCCAGCCGGTTCCGCGGCCTTGCCAGATCGACCGGCAGCGTCTCCTGCACCCGTCCGGGATGCGGACGCATCACCACGATCCGGTCGGCCAACACGACGGCTTCCTCGATATCGTGCGTTACCATCAGCACGGTTGGCCGCAGTTCTCGCCACAAATCCAGCAGCAGGTCGTGCAGGTTCGCTCGGGTGAACGGGTCCAGGGCCGAGAACGGCTCATCCAGCAGCAGCACGCCAGGGTGCCCGATCAGGGCCCGCGCGATGGCGATGCGTTGTTGCTGGCCGCCGGATAGTTCGCGTGGCCAGCGCTTGCCGTATCCGGCCAGTCCAACCCGTGCGAGTAACGACTCCATGCGCGCTTGCCGGTCATCAGTGGCAAGACGCCGGCCGCCGAACGCGATGTTCGCCTCGGCCGTCAACCAGGGCAGCAACCTCGGTTCCTGGAACACCGCGCTGATCGCCGGGTTGGTTCCGGTCAGCGACACGCCATCCACTTCGATCGCGCCGGTGGTGGCTTCATCCAGGCCGGCGATCAGCCGCAGCAGCGTTGTCTTGCCGCAGCCAGACCCGCCGAGGATCGCAACGATCTCGCCGTCGGCGGCATGCACATCGACGCCGCGCAATGCCTCGGTGCCATCCGCATAGGTCTTGCTGATGCCGCGAACCGAAAGCCGGGTCATAGCCGCATCCGGTTGGTATCCTGCCAGCGCAGCACCGGCCGGCTGAGCGCCACCAGCACGCTGTCCGATGCCTTACCCAGCAGAGCGAAAATAATCATCGCCACCAGAATCGAATCCGCGCGTCCCATTTGCTGGCCGTCCAGCAACAGGTAGCCCAGTCCCTCCGACGCGCCCATCAGTTCCGCGGCAACCACGAACATGAAGCCGAGTCCGAGGCCGGTTCGTAATGATGCGATCCATACCGGCATGACCGCCGGCCATGTGATGCGCAGTGCAATGCCAGCGGAGGAAAGGCCGAAGACGCGGCCGACCTCGATCAGCTTGCGGTCAACCGATTGGATGGCGGTGAAGATCCCGAGATACACCGGGAAGAACACGCCCAGGGCGATCAGTGCCAGCTTGGAGGTCTCGAAAATCCCGAGCCACAGGATGAACAACGGCACCCAGGCGATGGACGGCACGGATCGTAGCGCCTGGATCGACGGATCAAGCAGCCGGTTTGCCAGCGGGCTGGCCCCGTTCAGCATGCCCAGCAACGTTCCGGCTGTGGCGCCGAGGGCAAAACCGAGCAGCACGCGAGTCATTGTGGCCTCGATATGGACTAGTAGTTCGCCGGAGCGGGCGAGCGCCCACGCCGTTTGCGCCAGCCGGGACGGAGGTGGCATCAACCGGCCGCCCACCACTCCATAACGAACCGCGATTTCCCAAAGGATGGCGAGGCCGGCCGGGATAACCAAGCCAACCATCCAGGTGTGCCGCTTCATGTCTGGCGGTGCCCGGGGCGGTGCTCAACAGCGGCCATGCCGCGTAGACGTCGCGCCGCCCCCGTCATGACGAAATGCATGGTGTTGGGGCCTAAGCCCCGATCGCGCGGGCATAGGACGGGTCGATCATGCCGTTGGTGATCGCGGTCATATCGAGGCTGGCATCCAGCACACCGGCAATCTGTAGCGCCTTGCCGGCGGCGATGATCGTGGCGGCTTGCTTCTCGCCGATCTGGCCGCTGGAGATATCGGTTCGTTCCAACTGCCGGGCAATCACCGGTTCGGGGAGTTTGGCGGCGGCCACCAGGGCGGCGTTCAGTTCCGCAGGATGCGCCAGAGACCATTTGCGGGCCGTCTCGTAAACCGTCAGCACCCGCCGCACGATCTCCGGATTCGCGGCGGCGAATGCCTCGCGGACATTCAGCACGCCCCAGGTGTTGGCCTCGGGCTTGCGGTAGAACAACCGGGCACCCGACTCGATTTCGGCGGCGGCCATCATGGGATCGAGGCCAGCCCAGGCGGCGACGTCCCCACGCTCCAGCGCCGTGCGGCCGTCGGCGTGCTGCAACAACACCAGTTTCACGTCTTTTTCCGATAATCCAGCCTCGGCCAGGGCGCGCACCAGAAAGATGTGCGGGTCGGTGCCGCGGGTGACGGCGATGCGCTCCCCTTTCAGGTCGGCAACCGTCTTGATCTTGCTGTCTTTCTGAGTGACCAGGGCGGTCCATTCCGGCCGGGAGTAGACGTAAATCGACCGGATCGGGTTGCCGTTCACCCGGGCGATCAAAGCCGCCGCACCGGCGCTGGAACCGAAGTCCAACGAGCCGGCGTTGAGGAATTCCAGGGCCTTGTTGGACCCGGCGGACATCACCCAGCGAATCGTGATGCCATCCTTGGCGAACTCAGTTTCCAGCAGCTTCTGGTCCCTTAGCACCAAACTGACCGGGTTGTAGGTCGCCCAATCGATGTGGATTTCCTCAACCTTCGCGGCACGGGCGCCCGTGGCGGCAAACGGCAAGAGAGCGGCGGCGCCAAGGGCGCGTCTGGTCAGCATGGATGGTCTCCGGGATTTTGCGCTGAAGAGAGCAAAACCTGCCGCGAAGGCAAGGGGCTTTCGTTAAAAGAGAGGAAACCTTCTCCCGATCGGCTGGTTCAGAGAGGTTCTACCCGGCGTTCCGCCGTTTCTGAACGAGTTCCACCATGATGCCCTCAGGGCCGCGGATGAACGCGAGATAGGTGCCGGCATCTCGGGTCAACGGCCCGACCGCCACATCGGCCCCTTTGGCGCGCAGGGTGGCGATCGTCGCGTCGAGATCCTCAACCGTGAAACCAATGTGCTCCAGCCCGTAATAGGGAAACGGCGGAGCGGGGGTCATGGGGTCGTTCGGGTGCGTCGGGGCGATCAGTATTTTCTGGCCACCGACATTCATCAACACGCGCATCTTGCCGGGATAGAGCGTGCCCGGTGGATAGATCCCGCGCGTCACGGCGGCATCGAACATGGTCTCGAAAAAGCGTGCGGTCGCATCCGGGTCGGGGCTGCGCAGATGCACATGGTCGAACTGGAAAATTGACATATGCGGACGCTAATCACGGGTCGCCCGGTGGTCAAATCGCGGCGTCGGGTCGCGACGACGTGTGAGCGCTTGCGCCCGGGCCGGGCATTGCGCAGTGTAACCTCGCTGCGAGGGTAAGGGCCGGCACAGCGGTCCAATCTCGTGGCGCAGGGGGATACATCGACATCATGGCTGAGAATGCGACGCCGCTTCTGTCCGTACGGGGCGTGACCCTTCGTTTTGGCGGCGTTGTCGCCCTGGACAACGTTTCTTTCGACGTGATGCCGGGGCAGATCGCCGGTCTGATCGGCCCCAATGGCGCTGGCAAGACCACGTTGTTCAATTGCCTCAGCCGGCTTTACCAGCCCAGCGCCGGGGAAATCACGTTTGAGGGTCAGTCGGTCCTGGCCGTCCCCCGCCACAGAATCCCGATGATCGGCATCGGCCGCACCTTTCAAAACGTCGCCCTGTTCGACCGGCTGACCGTGCTGGAAAACGTCATGGTCGGCCGCCACAGCCGCACCAGCGCCGGTTTCGTCGAGAACGCCCTGCGAGTGCCGTCGGTCGGGCGCGAGGAAGCCGCGATTCGCGCCAAGGCGTTGGAACTGATTGAGTTCATGAACCTCACCGCCTTTACCGATCGTGTCGCCGCCGGCCTCCCGTTCCCGATTCGCAAGCGCGTCGAACTTGCCCGCGCGCTGGCGGCCGAACCCAAGCTGCTGCTGCTGGACGAACCCGCCGCCGGGCTGAACCATGACGAGGTGCACACCCTGGAAGGCCAGATCCGCCGCGTCCGCGACGTGCAGGGCGTGACAGTGCTGCTGGTCGAACATCACATGAGCCTGGTGATGTCGGTGTCCGACAAGGTCGTGGTGGTCAACTTCGGCCGCAAGATCGCGGACGGACGGCCGGATGAGGTAAGGCAGAACCCGGACGTGATCCGCGCCTATCTCGGCACCGCCGCCTGATGGTCGCGCTGCTGGAGGCCAAGGCCCTCAGCGCATGGTATGGTCCCATAAGGGGATTGTATGAACTTGACCTTGTCGTCGAGCAGGGCGGCGTAACCGCACTGCTCGGTGCCAACGGGGCCGGGAAAACCACCACCCTGCGCGCCTTGTGCAACATGGTGCGGCGGGCGGGAACCACGACGTTCCAGGGCGTCGATATCAGCCGCCGCTCGACCGAGGATATTGTGCGCATGGGTGTCGCGCATGTGCCGGAAGGCCGCGGTACGTTCGTCGCGTTGACGGTGGAGGAAAACCTGCGCCTCGCGCTGCACACCCGCCGCGACAAAGCGGCGGCCATGCGCGACCGGGATCTGGTGTTCGGCTATTTTCCGATTTTGCAGGAACGTTTGCACCAGCAGGCCGGCACCCTGTCCGGCGGCGAACAGCAGATGCTGGCGATCGGCCGGGCGCTGATGCTCGCACCGAAACTGATGCTGCTGGATGAACCGTCGTTCGGGCTGGCACCGCTGATCGTGCGGGAAATCTTCCGTATCCTGCGGCAGATCAACGAGCACGAGCATGTCTCGATGCTGATCGTGGAACAGAATGCCGCGTTGGCGCTCGATCTCGCCGACACGGTGTATCTATTGGAAACCGGCAAGGTGGTGACCTCCGGCCCCTCCGCCCTGATCCAGAACGACGAAGCGCTGCGCAAATCCTATTTGGGTTATTGAGATGGATTTTTTCATCCAGCAAATCGCATCCGGCCTGACCAGCGGCGCGATCTATGCCTGCGTCGCGCTGGGTCTTGTGATGATCTACGTATCGACAGACCACATCAATTTCGCCCAGGGCGAGATGGCGATGTTCGCGACCTATCTGGCCTGGGCCATGATCAATGCCGGCGTGCCATACTGGATCGCGTTCGGCCTGACGATCGCCGTCGCGTTCTTCGGCGGCCTGTTCATTCAGCGGGTGATCCTGAAACCGCTCGAACATGCCCCCGTGCTGGCATTGGTGGTGTGCTTCATTGCCCTGCTCTCGATCTTCAACGCCATCGCCGGGATGATCTGGAGCTACACGATCAAGCAATTTCCCAGTCCGTTCCCCAGCCACGATCTGTTCGGCAACGGCCTGGTCAGTGTGCAGCAGCTTGGCGTCGTCGGCGTGACGCTGGTCATGCTGGGCTTGCTGACCGTGTTCTTCCGTTTCACGACCCTTGGCCTCGCCATGCGCGCGGCCGCGCAGAACCCGGCATCGGCTCGCCTGATGGGGGTCCGCGTTGCCTGGATGCTGGCGCTTGGTTGGGGGCTCGCGGCGTCCATCGGCGCCATCGCCGGCATGCTGGTCGCGCCGATCGTGTTCCTCGACCCCAACATGATGAACGGCATCCTGGTCTATGGCTTTGCCAGTGCGCTGGTGGGCGGCATCGGCAATCCGATGGGCGCGGTTGCCGGCGGCTTCATTGTCGGCGTGCTGGAGAACCTGGTCGGAAGCTATGTCATCGGCAACGAATTAAAGCTGAGCTTCGCGTTGGTCGTCGTGGTCGGCGTGCTGCTGTTGAAACCGGCCGGCCTGTTCGGCCGCGTCATTGTCAGGCGGGTCTGAGGCATGACGGCAAACTGGGCCAACAAACGCGGTGTCGGAGCGGGTGCGCTGCTGGCTTGGGCAGGCCTCGCGCTATTGCCGCTGATCGGTTTCATCACCGAAAATACCAGCTTTGATTATTACATGTACATGGGTCAGTCGATGTTGATCTATGCCATCGCGGTTCTTGGCCTGAACCTGCTGATCGGTTTTAACGGTCAAATTTCCCTGGGTCACAGCGCCTTCTTCGCGCTGGGTGCCTACACCACGGCAATCCTGATGAACTTCGGCGGTTGGCCCTATTGGGCGACGCTGCCGATCGCCGCCCTGGTCTGCTTCCTGGCCGGTTTGGCGTTTGGCTTTCCCGCCCTGAAGTTGGAGGGGCATTACCTCGCGCTTGCCACATTCACCCTCGCGATCGCGATGCCGCAACTGCTGAAATACAAGGCGATCGCGGGCTGGACCGGCGGCGTTGGCGGCGTGTTGCTGGACAAACCCGATCCGCCGGAGTGGACCGGACTCTCCGCCGATCAGTTCCTGTACTATCTGTGCCTGTTTTGCGCGATGAGCCTGTTCTGGCTGGTGTTCAATCTGCTGCGCGGACGCAGTGGCCGAGCGATCATGGCGATCCGCGATCATACGATGGCGGCCAGCACGATGGGGATCGATATAGCTCGGTATAAGACCGTTGCGTTCGGTATCTCGGCCGGTATCACCGGCATTGCGGGGGCGCTGTCGGCGATCACCGTCGCCTACGTGGCTCCGGATAGTTTCACGTTGCAGCTTTCGATTTCGTTTCTCGTCGGGCTTGTCGTCGGCGGCATCGCGTCGCTGCCGGGATGCCTGATCGGGGGCGCCTTTATCGTGCTGGTGCAGAACTCCGCCCAGTCGATTTCCGACTGGATGAAGGGCACGTTTGCACTGCGCTACGACGTGCCGGCGTGGGCGATCTACGGCGTGCTGCTGTTGGCGCTGATGTACGTGCTGCCGGATGGCATCGCCGGTGGATGTGCGCGGATCCGCGCATGGTGGACAACTCGGGGAAGAAGGGAGGCACAATCATGAAGAAGCTGACAAGGCGAACTGTTCTATCCGGCGCCGCGACGATGCTGGCCGCGCCGGCGATCGCGGCCGGCAAGTACAGTCCCGGTGCCTCGGATACCGAGATCAAGATCGGGCAGACCATGCCCTATAGCGGCAATGCGTCGGCCTATGGGCAGAATGGCCGGGCGCATGCGGCGTATTTCAAGATGATCAATGAAACGGGCGGGATCAACGGACGCAAGATCAACCTGATTTCACTGGACGATGGCTACAGCCCACCGAAGACCGTGGAGCTCGCTCGGCAATTAGTGGAGCGGGATCAGGTGCTGTTCTTGTATGCGCCGCTGGGGACGCAGTGCAACACCGCGATCCAGAAGTACATGAACCAAAAGAAGGTGCCGCAGTTGTTTGTTTCCACGGGCGCCTCGAAGTGGGGTGATCCGGCGCATTTTCCCTGGACGATGGGCTGGCAGCCGGACTACCGGACCGAGGGGGAAATCTACGCCAAACATATCAAGCAGACGATCAAGAACCCCAAGATCGCGATTCTGCGACAGAATGACGACATGGGGAACGATTATGTCAGCGGGTTCCGCGAACTGATCGCCTCATTCAAGGACTCGATCGGGCCGGACGCGATCGTCGCCGATGCGACGTATGAGGTGACCGATCCGACGGTGGATTCGCAGATCCTACAGTTGAAGAATTCCGGGGCGAACGTTTTCTACAATGTGACGACGCCGAAATTCGCGGCCCAGGCGATCAAGAAGTCGGCGGAAATCGGTTGGAAGCCGGTGCAATATATCGTCAATGTGTCGGCCTCGATCGGTGCCGCGATCAAGCCGGGCGGGTTCGAGAACGCGCAGGGGATCATTACGGCGCAATATATCAAGGACATCACCGATCCATCCTGGGCGACGGCACCGGACTTCATGGAGTGGAAGGCCTGGATGGAGAAATACAACAGTTCCGCCAATCCGATGGAGAGCGCCAACGCGACCGGATACGCCTCCGCGTTCACCGTGACGCAGGTGCTGCGGCAGTGCGGTGACGACCTGACACGGGAGAATGTGATGCGGCAGGCGGCGAACCTGCACGACCTGGAAGTGCCGATGCTGTTGCCGGGCATTCGTTTGAACACCAGCCCGACCGATTTCTATCCGATCAAGTCGGTACGGCTGTCGCATATTGAAGGCGAGCACTGGAAACTGTTCGGTGACCTGATTTCCCGTGACGCGGTCTGAATGATGTGAAGCTTCGCAAATGTTCGAAATTAGCGCGAACGTCCCGAATGACGGAGACAAGCGGTTTTGTGGCGTTCGACATACGCATCGACCCTGGCGAGGCCGGCCGCGGCTTCGTCAGGCGAGATGAATGCCGCTAAAAAACCATTTCGGGCGAGTTTGACGATGTCCTCCAACGACAAATCCAAGGCATCCTGGCAGGCGATCAGGTTCTCGGTGACGTAGCCTCCGAAGTAGGGCGGATCGTCGGAGTTGACCGTGACGTTGAGGCCGGCCTCGAGCATCCGTTTCAACGGATGCTCTGCTGGCGAGGACACAACCTTAAGTCTTAAGTTCGACAGCGGACACACAGTCAGCGGAATGCATTTCTGTGCCAGGTCCAGAACCAGAGCGGCGTCGCCGAGACAGGCGTTACCATGATCGATCCGATCGACATGCAGCAATTCAATCGCTTCCCGCACATAGGCAGCCGGACCTTCCTCGCCGGCATGGATTGTCGTGCGAAAACCCTTTTCCCGGCAGGATCGGAAGAAATTGATGAATTTTGACGGAGGATTGCCGATCTCCGCACCACCCATACCGATGCCGGTAATCTGCTCTGACCAAGGCAGGATAGTGTCGAGCAACGCCAACGCGTCAGCCTCACTACGGTGGCGATGGGCGCTGATCAACAGGCCGGCGCTGATTCCAGACTCGCGGGTCGCGTCGTCGATCGCCGCCAGGACTCCATTCATCAACGTCGCAATGGAGACGCCGCGTTCGATGAAGCTTTGCGGTCCAATGAACATTTCCGCCCGAACCACCCCGTCCGCCACCGCATGCTTCAGATAGGATCGGGTGATATCGTAAAAGTCCCGCTCTGCGACCAGGACCCGGCAGCCTTCGAAATAAAGATCCAGGAATGCTTGCAGGTTTTCGAACCGATAGGCGGCACGCATGGCTTCCGGACTGTCCCAGCGCAGGGCGATCCTGTTGCGCTGCGCCAGTTGAAGCAGCAATTCCGGCTCGATGCTGCCTTCAAGGTGCATATGCAAATCGGTTTTCGGCAAACCGCGAATGAAGTGTTGAAGTTCGATCAAATTTCAATCCTCCTGCATCCATCTTGTGGTCTCAACCGCGACCAATCAATGACCATTGTGCTTGCGGTTCATATGTGCGCCGTCGTTGCAGTCATAAACATCTTGGCGAGTTGGCTTTATTGGCCCATGCACTTCTTGCGGCGTGGCGACTGGTACCTCACATCCATGGCATGAAAAGACACCGTAGCCGAAACCTTTCCGCCATGATGACCGAACTGACGCTGTCATCGTGGGAAACGATTTTCCACCGCTGCATGATGATGGCGCAGGGCACCTGTAGTGCCGCCGAGTATCAGCGCATGGTCATGGAGAAGGCCGCCGCGATGCAGGCATCGACGGCCGCGCTAATGACCGGGCGCGGCCATGCGGCCGTGGTGGCGCCGTATCTGGTTCGCTCGCGCGCCAATGCCCGCCGGCTGCGCCAAAAGTAAAGATCAGGCGCTGTCGGGCGTCCCTGCGTCGGTGTCGTCCGGCAGCGTTTCGGCCTCGCGGCGCAACCGATGGAAGCTGCGGACGCTGAACGGCAACATGCCCAGATAAATCAACCCCGCCGCCGCCAGCGCCGCCCAAGGTTCGGCCAGCAGCACCGCGGCGTAGGCGCCGGTCCCCAGCAGCAAGGGCAGCACAAGGGCGGTCGGGACCTTGAAGTTTTTGAAACTCCAGATCGGCAGGGTGGACACCAGAAGGACAGCCGATCCCATCAGGACCGCCGCGCAGAACAACGGGTGCTGAACGGCCCTTAGCAGCCAGTCCATCCCCAGCGACTGAGCTTCCAGGCCGACGAAAAGGGGGAACAGGACCAGGCCCGCGCCGGTCGGTGCCGGCACGCCGGTGAAGAAATTGTAGGCGTAGGCGGGCTTGGGCGCCCCGTCCAACGACGCATTGAAGCGGGCCAGACGCAGCGCCATGCAGACCGTGAACATCAGCCCGGGCGCATAACCGATCGCGCCGCCGCGTTGCAGCGACCACAGATACAGCACGAACGGCGGAGCGACGCCGAAACACACAAAGTCGGACAGGCTGTCGAACTCGGCCCCGAACCGCGAGGTCGCCTTCAACAGACGAGCCAGCCGTCCGTCCACGCCGTCGATCAGAGCGGCGACGACGATGGCCACGGCGGCGGCACCGAAGCGTCCCTCCAGCGCCAGGCGCATTGATGTCAGGCCGGCGCACAACCCCAGCATGGTCATCAGATTGGGGATCATGCGGTTGAACGACGGGCCAGCATAGCGCGGCCGGTTGCGCTTGCGGGGCCGGTAGCGCCGGAGCCGTTGCAGCGGGGAGTTCTTCGGGCGGTCGCTCATGCTCATGGCAAGCGCGACCATACGCAAAGACAATTCATGATGCCAGTTCGGCGATCACCGTTTCGCCGCCGACCATTGTCTGACCCACCACAACCAAGGGCAGCACACCCGCCGGCAGGTACAGATCCGTCCGGCTACCGAAGCGAATAATGCCGAAGCGCTCGCCGGCCGCCAACTGGTCGCCCTCGCGCACCGAACACAGAATGCGGCGGGCGATCAGTCCGGCGATTTGCACGACCGCGATCTCTTGGCCGTTGGGCAGGCGGATGGCCAGGGCGTTGCGCTCATTCGCTTCGCTGGCCTTGTCCAGGCTGGCACTGACGAAGGCGCCGTGGTGGTAGGCGATGCGGGTGACGACGCCAAACGCCGGTGAGCGGTTGACGTGCACATTCAGCACCGAGAGGAAAATCGACACTTTCCAGCGCAATTCGCCGCCAAGTCCCAGTTCGGCGGGCGGGGCTGCCATGGCGACCGTGACGATGCGTCCATCCGCGGGTGCCAGGAACAGGCCGGTGCGCGGCGGCGCGACTCGTTCAGGATCGCGAAAGAAATACAGGCAGAACAGGGTGAAGGCCAGGCCCAGCCACATCAGCCACGCGCCGATGAAGAGGCCGATAATAAGCACAATAAGGCCGCCCAGGATGAACGGGCGGCCGGCTGGGTGCGGCGGCGCGAGAACGCCGCGAATGTCGTCTGTCATTGCCATTAGGCGCGGAGTTATGAAGCGTTCGTGACGATCGGGCAAGGCGCAAGACGCGCGCTTTCCCCGCGTTCAGATAGCGGCTTCCTGGAAGATACGCCGGACGTCGCCCTTCCATGGTCCATGGTACTGCGCCAGCCAATGTTCCGCCTGGGTCGGCCCTCCGGCGACGATGGCTTGCAACGGCTCCAGGAACGACCGTTCATCCTCGCCGGCCGCGTTGAGGCGGTGACGCGCGCGCATGCCGTCCGTGGCAATCGCCACAACGTCGCCGGCGATGTCGCGTAAGGTGCCGCCACGCCACGGCGCGGCGAGTCCCTGGCGTGGCACGGCTGCCCGGGCGGTGACGGCATCCTGCCAACCGGCGCCTTTCAGCAATGCCTCGGCCGCCGACAGGGCCGCATCGTCATACAGCAATCCGACCCACAGCGCCGATTGCGCCAGCATCATCTCGGGCGATCCGGCGTCGGCGCCGCGCATTTCCAGGAAGCGCTTCAGGCGGACATCGGTGAACGCCGTGGTCACATGGTCGGCGAAATCGCCCATCGTGGCAGTGACACCGGCCAAAGCGGGCACGCGTCCGGCCATGAAGGCGGTGAACGATTCGCCGGCCACGTCGATATACCGGCCGTCGCGATAGGCAAAATACATCGGCACGTTTTCGATCAGCCATTCCGCGTATCGCTCGAAGCCGAAGCCGTCCTCGAACATCACTTTGGGAATGCCGGAGCGCTGATTGTCGGTATCGGTCCAGACATGCGCGCGATAGGACATGAAGCCGTTCGGCTTGCCCTCGGTGAACGGGGAGTTGGCGAACAGCGCCGTCGCCAGTGGCTGCAGCAGCAGCGACACGCGCAGCTTGCGCCGCATGTCTGCCTCGGACGCGAAGTCCAGGTTGACCTGCACGGTGCAGGTGCGGGTCATCATGTCCAGGCCCATGCTGCCAACCAGCGGCATATAGCGCCGCATGATCGCATAGCGTCCCTTGGGCATCCACGGCATCGCGGCCCGCGTGGCGATCGGATGGAAGCCCAGCGGCGCGAACCCGACGTCGAGACCCTCGCACGCGGCGCGGACCTGATCGAAATGCACCTCGATTTCCTGCCTGGTCTCATGCAGCGTTTCGACCGGTCCGCCTGACAGCTCAAGCTGTCCGGCCGGTTCCAGTGAGACCGAGGCGGCGCCTTCCTTCAAGCCGATGGCGTTCTCCCCATCCAGAATGGGATCGCCGCCGAATTTGGCCATACCGGCCAGGACGTCGCGAATGCTGCCGGGCTGGCCGTCCGCCGGCAGATACGGCGGGGCGGTCAGGTCGTGGTGGCGAAAGCCGAACTTTTCGTGCTCCGTGCCGATTCGGAACGCCTCCTTCGGCTTACAGCCGACGGAGAGATATTCGGCCATCTGTTGGACCGACCTAAGCGGCGTATCGTCGGCGTCACCGGGATTCGACATGGGGTTCCCAAGGCATTGCGGTTGCTATCGCCGGACGGCGACAGGGCGCACCGGAGGGCCGGAAACCCGGACCCCAATGCGCCTCACTCTTAAAACCAGCGTACTAGCCACACCCTGAGGCTTGCAACAAGGCCAGACCCGCGATGGCTGCCGTTTCCGCGCGCAGGATGCGGGGTCCCAGGGATACCGGACGGACAAATTGGCACCGGTCCAGCACGGTGTGGTCGCGCGGTCCGAAGCCGCCCTCCGGGCCGATCAGCAGTCCGGCAGGTCCGGTGGCGGCCGACAATGGCCGCGCGTCGGCGCGTTCGAGGGCCACAAATAAAGCGCGGTCGGCCGGCCAGTCCGCCAGAGTGTCATGCAGTGGACGAGCGGGACGAATGTCGGGAATCGTGAGCCGTTCGCATTGTTCCGATGCCTCGATCGCGATGGAGCGCAAGCGGTCGAGGTTGACCCGGCCGGCGTTGGTGCGTTCGGTGAAGACCGGGATCAACACCGAAACGCCAAGTTCGGTCGCTTTCTGGACCACCAGATCGGTCGTGTCGCGCTTCAGCACCGCGAACATCAGCCACAGATCTTCATCGCCCGCCTGCGGCCGAACCAGCGATTCAGCGGTGAAACGGGCCTTGCCGCGTGACAGGGTTGCGATCCGGCCATCCCACTCGCCATCGCGGCCGTTGAAAAGACGCACGGAGTCGCCAATGCTCCGGCGCATCACGCCGCCCAGGTAATGCGCCTGTCCCTCGGTCGCCTCGATGAAGGCTCCGTCGGTCAGGTCGGCTTCGGTATGCAGGCGGATCATGATGTTGGTGTATAGTGGATTTATGCAATCATGGAACGGCGAACACATCTCGTGAACACGCATACCGACATCGTCGCCACCGGCTGGGTCGCCCGACTGCCGCGCGCCTGGCTGCCCTATTTGCTCGTGGCCCGGGTGGACCGGCCGATCGGCACCTGGCTGCTGTTTCTGCCCGGACTATGGGGGATCCTGCTGGTTCGGGCACCAATGGCCGAGACGGCTCGCCTGATCGCATTGTTCGCGATCGGCAGTCTGGTGATGCGGGCCGCCGGCTGTGTGGTCAACGATCTTTGGGATCGTGACATCGACCGGAAAGTGGCGCGCACCGCCGGCCGGCCGCTGGCGTCCGGGGCGTTGCGGCCCTGGCACGCGCTGATCTTTCTGGCGGTGCTGTTGCAGGTTGGCATGGCCATCCTGTTTCAACTCAATCAGGTGTCGCAGATTCTCGGCGTTGCATCCCTGCTGCTGGTCGGGCTGTACCCGCTGGCCAAACGGGTGACGTGGTGGCCGCAACTGATGATGGGCTTCACGTTCGGATTCGGCGCCCCGCTGGGCTATGCCGCCGCCGCCGGCCGGCTGGATGCCGCCTGGGTCGCGCTGTATGCCGCCGCGATCCTGTGGGACCTCGGGTTCGACACGATCTATGCCCATCAAGATCGGGAGGACGACGCCCTGGTCGGCGTCCGCTCCACCGCTCGGTTGTTCGGCGAACACACGCGGCCGTTCCTGGCGGCGTGCTACGCGGCCGCGGTGGCGATGCTGGCGCTGGCGGGGTGGCTGTCCGGGATCGGCGGCTGGTTCTATCCGGCGCTGGCGTTGCCGGCGGTGTTGCTGGCGCGGCAGGTCATCGCGCTGGATATCGATGACCCGGCCGGGTGCCTGCGTCTGTTTCGCGCCAACCGGGAGGTTGGGTTGGCGGTTGGGCTGGCGATTTTGGCGGGTTGGGCGTGATGCCATACCAGCCCGCGTTGACGGTGACACGTCCCCGTATCGTCATGGTGCGCGACAGTGTGGGCCTTCGTCGGCATGGCGGGGTCAGGCCGGCCGAGAGTGGATGTCAACGGCCGTCGGTATTATTTGCGGGACCCGGGCGCTCGGGGTCGAAAGCAAGCCAGATTTTAGCACAGAGACAGATAGAGAAAGGCGCGAGATCACAGAGGCGCGCGTCGAAGCCGACGGCGCGCAGGCACGCATATGATACCAGGCGCGTGTTGACGGTGCCGCGACAGGCGGATCGGGCAAGTCTGGCCATGACGGCGGCAGTCGCGGGCCCGTATCAACCCGAAATCGGTGCATGTTCGGACCCTCGCGCCGTCGGCTTCGACGCGCGTCTCTGTGATCTCGGATTTTTCTCTTCCTGCCTCTGTGCTAAAATCCTTCCTGCCTGCCCAGCGTCCGGCGCCTCTGACCCGGTTACGGAACGCCAAACACTGGCGAGCCGATGACCGGGACACAGGATGCGGTGGCGATCGAGGCCGGCGCGGGTCCGCCCTCAGGTGATGCCAACAACTCAGCCGAAGCGTTCATTCGCGCCAACACCATCCCCGCCACGGCCCCGCATGTGCCGGAAATTCAGCTCTACCTCGCCACCGAGATCACCCCGATCTGGCAGGCCACTGAAACCTGGATGGCGGAAAACAACGTCGAACCTCCGTTCTGGGCTTTCGCCTGGCCGGGCGGGCAAGCGCTTGCCCGCCACATCCTCGACAACCCGCAACTGGTCGCCGGCAAGCGTGTGCTGGATTTTGCCGCCGGTGGCGGGATCGCGGCGATTGCCTGCGTGATGGCCGGCGCGGAGTCGGTGGAAGCGTGCGAGATCGACGCCCTGGCGCTCGGCGCGATCGCGTTGAACGCCGCGACCAACGACACGGCCGTCACCCTGGCCGGGGACGTGATTGGCGCGCCCTGCCGATGGGACCTGATCATGTGTGGCGATGTTTGTTACGAGGCGCCGATGACCGGCCACATCATGCCGTGGCTGATCGAGATGTCTCGGATGGCCGATGTATGGATCGCCGATCCCGGGCGGGCGTACCTGCCAAAAGCCGGCCTGGACGCGTTCGGGGTCTATCAGATCGAGACGACGCAAGAACTGGAAGACCGTCCCATCCGCGAGGTCACGCTCTATCGGGTCCGCCCCGTTTGATACAAGCCGCGGTGCGGTTGATGTGCAGCCATTTCACGTCCGTCATGGCCAGGACAGGCCGCATAGGCATCCATTTAAGCGGCATGCGGATTAAGGGGCATACGGAGAAAATTCTTTCGCCGGACGTGGCTGTCCGCTCTCCGACCGGCGCTTATCCTGATGTCTATGGGGCTTGGCCAGGCCACTCGGGACTTTGCTGGCCGAGTCCAGTCCCGATGATGTTCCAGTGTGCCAATGCGTACGCGCAAGCGCCCCCGGAATCAGAGGGTGCCACGCACGACCGGGAGGACGGAAATCAGGGAGGAGCGGTGGCCAGCCTCGGGACAGGCGGGTCCAAAATCGGTACCTCGCCGATCATATACCCCAGCACCTGACGCACAATCTCCGGTGGCGGGTGCCTCCAGGTAAAGGCCCAGGTGTCCGATTTCTTATCCCGCTCTTTTTGAAACGATGTCTCGCGGTGTTCCCGTATCTTAAACAGCGTCGTGAAGCTTCCGCCGTAGTTCATGAGCGTATCGGATATCTGGTTCCAGAAAGGTCCGGTGCAGAAGCTTGGTATGACCGCGAGGTCCATGCAGATCGCGAGGATGGTGCGGCCGAACGGCCGGCGGCGCACCTCGGCATCGAGTTCCTCCGGCCCGGGGATGCGGAGATCGTCAGGATCGAACGCGGGGCGCTTGAGCCCGCGACTGTCTTGCGGGTCAGGCGGAGCTGTTGGTTTGCCTTGCGCCCCCTCGGACGGCTCCGCTGCCGGCTTGGCCGGCGCACGATCGCGCGGGTCCCTGTAGTACACGAAGCCGATCTCGCGGCCTTTTGCGGCGCGGGCGAGCAAATAACGCTCCAATGCCATGGCGCGCAGAAGACCGCGTTGCAGGCGGGCAAGGATGGTCGGCATTGTGTAGGTGCCGAAGACGGCGGCCAGGGTGGCAAACTCCACGTTGGCGGCGCGCTCCGGGACAGTCTCAACGAGACGGCGGCCGTGGCCGAGCAAGACGCGGACGACATGCAGCAGGGCGGCGAGACGGTGTGGTATGGTGGGGGGCGGTATGGCGGGGGGCGCTATGGTGGGGGGCGCTATGGTACGGCCGGTCCGGTCCTGTGCGGGATCGGGCGTGGCAGGCCGGGTCGAGGGTGGCGCCGCATGCTCCATGTTTATGGACTAACAAATAAGTTAGATAATGTCAACCCTGATGTGAAGGCCATCCAAGGTCGCCGGATGAATGAACGTTTCGCGATGCATCGGGCTGAGAGTCCCGCCAGCGGGAATCGGCACCCTCCCGTCAGTCAGAACAAAGTCATCTGAGCCACCGAGGTGCAAAGAAAACGACACCAACGGCCGCTGGCCTAAGGGCCTCGGCTATTGCGCATGCCCGGCCGGTTGACCAAACCCCATGCCGTTGATTGTCATCGCTCCGCCACCGAGCGAGATATCCCATACGATGCTGTCGCCCTGTTTGCGGCCCATTCCCTTGGCGAGGAACACCATCGGCAAGGCACCGCGCAACGCGGGTTTGCCCATAGCCTGCGCGAGCAACGCTTCGGTGCCGGTGGCCGTGATATGAACGTCAGCGCCGATGTCGCCGTCTGGCCGGGGCAGGAAGCGCGCCGAACCCTGCACATGCAACGGGCCGGCATCGAAGGCGAAAGACTCGACGGCCGCTCTGGCGCCCGGCATGGCCAGCAACGCCCCGGCCTGCGCCTGCAACGCCTTCGTATTCGGGTTCGCAGCCATGGCCGTCTGCAGCAGAGCCGTCACGGCTCCGACCGGCAGGCCGGCCAGCACGGTCCGGGCGGTCAGGCGATGCGGCAATAACGTGGCGGTATCGGCGGACAGCGATGTCATGGCGAGGTCGTCCATGGCGACATCGGCCGCGGCGTTGAGGCGATGGTCCTCGGCGCTGCCCTTTACGTCCAGACGAAGGCGATCGATCGTGCCGTTGTTCCCCTCGCCACCGGCGAACGTCACGCCGCTCAGTGTTTGGGATGCCTCGAACCGTGTCAGCAGGCCGGCGGTCGTGCTCAGCACGTCCTGGAGGTCAAGGCGTTCGACAGAAGCGATCCGGGTGCCTCCACCGGATTGCATCAGCGCTCGCACGGCTGTCAGAAGGCGGCCTGCCTGCTGATGGTCGAGGCCGTTCAGAGTGATCTGGCCATCCAGGTGCCGCACCTGATTGTCGATCGCCGCCTGGCCCGGCTCGCGTGTCACCACGTGCCAGTTTGCCGCCGAGTCTTTCGCCGTCAGGTCCATCCGGCCGTCCGTGACCGCGGTCGCGCTGAGGTTCAGGGTGGCTCGTTCGATGGTTTGGCCGGTGTCCTGACCGCCCGCGGCTGATTGCAAAGTGATTGTGCCGATTTCCGCCAGGAACGCCGACGGAGACATCAGTTGCGGATCGAAGCGGCCGTGCATCGTCTGTTGCCCGAGTGTGTAGGACACGACGTGGTCGATGCTGTTGCCCAGCGCGCCCGCCGCGGGCAAAGTTATGGATGTGACGTCCCAGGAGTCATTGGATGCGGGGCGGGCCACGACCTCCGCCGTCGGATTGGCCGGCGCGACGAACCCGTTCAGCGGAAGCTGAATATGGACGTCGTCCCCTGATTGAGTGACCTGCGCCGCCTTATCGCCGACGGAGATTGAGCCGAAGCTGAGCAGCGAGAGTGTCTCCGTCAGGCCGGATCGCAGCCCGTCGATGTCGGCTGGGCTTTGGGCCTGAACCCCTGACACGCCAAGGCTGAAACCCAATGCAAGCACCGGACCCACACATCGATCCATGATCCCACGGTGGCACCGGCCCGCACCGGTTGCCGTCATGACTGCGTCACCGGCAACCAAAAGCTGACCGTGGTGCCCTGACCGACCTCGCTTTCGATCAGCAACTGCCCGCGATGGCGGTTGACGATATGTTTGACGATCGCCAGGCCCAAACCCGTGCCGCCCACCGCCCGAGACCGACCCTTGTCCACCCGGTAAAATCGTTCGGTGAGCCTGGGTATGTGCTCGCGCGCAATGCCGGCCCCTTGGTCGGCGACGGCGACGACAATCCCCCGGCGGCTGGGCCACCGCTTGCCGGGTTGTGCCACGGTAACATCCAGCCGCAGCACTCCGCCGTCGCGTCCATATTTCAGGCCGTTGTCCAGTAGGTTCTGCAACACCTGTGCCATCTGGTCGGCATCGCCGGCGACGCGCGGCAGTTCCGGCTCGATGTGCAACGCCATTTTGACGTTGCGTTCGGCCAGGCGTGGTTCGAAGCCCGCGACCATCCGTTCGATCAGTCCCACCAGATCCAGCGGCTCCGACGGCGTCTGATGTTCGGTCAACTCGATGCGCGACAAACTCAGCAGGTCATCGATCAGCCGGTTCATCCGCGCGCCCTGCTCGGCCATGATGCCGAGGAAGCGCTTCTGGGCGGGCGGATCGTCGGCGGCCGGACCCTGCAAGGTTTCCACGAAGCCGATCAATGACGCCAACGGAGTCCGAAGCTCGTGGCTGACATTGGCCACGAAGTCGGCACGCATGCGTTCCACGACTCGTTCGCGGGTTCGATCCGAAAGCACCAGCAAGACCTCGCCGCCATCGGCCAATGGCGGGTTCATCGACACCACGGTGGCATACAAATCGCGCGGCACCGGCGCCCGCAACGCGATTTCAGCGGTTTGGGCGATGGCGGTGGCCATGGCGCGGTCGATGGCGTTGCGGACTCCCGGGTGACGCAACACAGCCGGCAAATCGTCGCCCAGGGCAGAGCGGGCGGACGCATTCGCGCGCCGCACCGCATGGTCACGTGCCAGCACCAGAACCGGGTCGGGCAACCGCTCCAGGATCAGGGTGTCGGCGCGGCGGTGCTGTTCCTGCACCGCCGCGCGGCTGGCAAGCCGGCGGGACAGGCGTTCGATCTCGCGGCCCAGTGGGCTCATCATAACCGCGCTTTCGGCCTCGCCGATGGTGTTTCCGGTCCCGGGCCGCGGGTCGTCGGACGCCACACGCCGGACCTGCTCGATCAGCAAATCAAGATCACGCCCCCACACCAATGCGAAAGCGCCGGCGGCGAGGGTGCACAGCACCATCCCGCCCAGGCACGGCCAAAAAGCCGCCCATTGAAACGCGGCCAGGAACGCCAGCACGATGACCGGGGTGCCGGCGAGAACGGACGCAACGCCCAGGGTCCTCATTGGGTTGAGGTCCGCTCTTCTTCCAGCGTCATGGCCCGGCTTGTCCGGGCCACCTGTGCCCTGACGGTGCCGCGACGGGTGGCCCGGACGAGCCGGGCCATGACGTCAGGGGACGGGAGCAGCAGCCCGGGTGCGCTGCCACTATTCACCAGGATCGACACGCTGGTAGCGCGCGCGCACCCCGCGTTCGATCGCAGCGGAAATAAGGGGGTCCAGTTCAAGTTCACCACGCACGAAGTCGAGCATTTCCAGCGATTGGCGACGCGCGCCCTCCCCGCCGGCCACGACTTCACAGGCCAGGGCATAGGCGGTTTCCCGCAGTTTGGGGCTGAGTGCCGCGCGCATCAGCCGGCTGGCGTGGGCCAGTCCGTCGTCGTCATGCAGCAGATTGGCGGCGCGTTCGGTGACGCTGGCCAGGGCGTCGCGGGTGAAATCCTGGAATGCCGGCAGCGTCTGCACCAAGCCGGACATGATGCCAATTTCTCGGTCGGTCATACCGCCGTCGGCGGCGGAGACCAGAACCATGGTGAGAACCAGCGCCTCGGGCGCATTGATAGAATCGCGGGACCGCATGTGTATCCTCCAGGGATCATGGATAGGGCGACAGCCTCAGGCCGGGGACCGTGGCGTTAGAAATGCACGAGTCCGCAGGAAAGCGCCAGTTTCCTCGACGGCTTGTGCGAGGCCCACACGTTTCACCACGACTCCTGACGGAAAGGCCGACATCAATCGCGTTGGCGCCTGCCGGTCGAGCAGCACGAACACCCCCCGATCCGAGCCGCGACGGATCAGGCGGCCGAACGCCTGGCGCAAACGCAATCGTACTATACGGTCGTCGTAGCTTTTTGGATCACCGTCGGACAGGTGGACCCGGCGTTCGCGGTGCAAAATGTCGGGGCGGGGCCATGGCGTGCGCTCAAACACCACCAGCCGCAACGCATTCCCGGGAACATCCACGCCGTCACGCATGGCGTCGGTACCGAGCAGGCAGCTTTCTTCCTCGGCGCGGAAGATATCGACCAGGGTGGCATTGCCCATGGCATCGACGTGCTGAGCGTAGAGCGGAATACCGGCGCGTTCCAGGTCCGGGGCGATTTTCGCGTGCACCGTCCGCAGGCGGCTGATGGCGGTGAACAGACCCAGAGCGCTGCCTTCCGACGCCATGAACAGCGCGCGATACGCCGCCGCGAGTTGGTCCAGGTTGCCCGGCATCACGTCGCTGACCACGAACGCCCGCGTCTGCTCCGCATAATCGAACGGCGACGCCACCGCCGCTCGGATGGCGGGCGAGGGCAAATGCGGCGCGCCGACCCGAGCCTCCGCCGACGCCCAGGCGATTTCGGGATCGCGATCGCCGGAGTCGCGTAGTGTCGCGGATGTGATCAGCAGGCCTTGGGCGGGCGCCGCCAACGATGCGGCAAACGGGATCGTCGGGTCGAGCCAATGCTGGTGCAGACCGACATCCTGGTCGCGCAGCCCATCGCGCCGGTCCAACCGCAGGAACATGACATGTTGCGGACGCTTGCCCGGTTCCGCCTGCGGTTCGGTCAGGCGCCACAACATCGACTGCCACGCTTGCAACGGGTTCAGCGCGCGCCGCAACAGCGAGCGGCTGATGGCTTCGATGCGGTTGCGGGTGACCTCGTCGATTTCCTCGGCCTCATCGTCGAGGCGGGCGAGCAGGCGTTCGTTCAGCGTCGCCAGCGGTTCCGCGATGCGGGCCAGCGCGCGGGCCAGTCGCTCGGAGGCCGCGGCGGCGTCCTCGTTCAGCGGGAACACGTCGCATTCCATAGTCCCGAACGCGGGGCGGCCGTCGGCTCCGGCGGTTCGGGCCAGGATCTGGCGGCGGATAAAGCGCAGGAACGTCTCGGACGGGTTGGGCCGAACGGGTTCGACGCCTTCGAAGTCCGGGATTTCTTCCGTTGCGACGCGGCTGGCCCAGTCGGAAGGCGGCAGAGCGGCGGCGGCTTGCAAGGCGGCATCCAGCGGCGCGATCAGGGCGGGCCGGTCGGCGACGATTTCTTCCAGGCGTTTGCGCAGACCCCGGGCGCGGGATCGGCTGCCCTCGGCGCCCCGCAGCCAGCGGCGCAGTTCGGCGGTTTCTCCCCCCGACAACGCGGCGGAGAACGCGCTGTCAGCAGCGTCGAAGAGGTGGTGGCCTTCGTCGAACACATAGCGCGTCGGGACGGTGGTGTCGTCGAGACCGCCCCAGGCGGCCTGGGTCATCACCAGGGCGTGGTTCGCGACCACCAGTTCGGCGGTTTTTGAACGGCGGATGGTGTGTTCGATGAAGCAGCGGCGGAAATGCGGGCAGGCGGCGTGGATGCACTCGCCGCGCCGGTCGGCCAATGACGCGATCAGGGTGCCGCCGAACAATTCGGGCAGCCAACCCGGCAGGTCTCCGCCCTGGACGTCACCGTCGTCGGTGGCCATGGCCCAGCGGGCGATGAGACCGAGCGGGACGACGGTTTGGTTCATGAAGCCGGTGGTGGCGGTGCTGATCGCGTCTTCCAGGTTCAGCAGGCACAGGTAGTTCTCGCGGCCTTTGCGCACCACGATGCGGCGGCGGCGTTCGGTCGGGTCGGGGATCAGGCGTTCCAGCTCGTTATCGATCTGGCGCTGCAGGTGACGCGTAAACGTGCTGATCCAGACCGCGCCTTTGTTTTTCTCCGCCCACACGCTGGCCGGCGCGAGGTAGCCGAGTGTCTTGCCGGTGCCGGTGCCGGCCTCGACCAGGACCATGTGCGGGTCGCCCCGGACTTCCCGAGGCGCGAAGGCGGCGGAGGCGGCGCCGGCATAGTCGCCCTGGCCCGGGCGTTGTTCGGCGTTGGGACCGAGCATTTTCGCCAGCCGTTGGCGGGCTTCGGCTTCCGAGACGGGGTGGGAGGATGGCGGGGGCAGGGGGGCGGCGTCTTCCCACTCCGGCAGCTTTTTCCAGATCTTCAGGGGTTCGTTCGACGATGCCGCGTCGGGGCGGCCGAGCGCGTGCATGACGTAGCCTCCCCAGCCCCAGCCGGCTTTCTGCATGCGGGCGGCGAGCACGGCGGCGTCGCGGTTCATCAGGGTGTCGCGGCCCTGTGACAGTTGGTTCAACAAGGCGGCGGCGAGGTCGGGGAGACGGGTAACCTCGGCTTCCAGGCCGATGGGGGGCGTGTCGTTATCGAGCGCCATGGCGAGGCCGCGCGGGGTCGGGGCGGCGGATTGGGCGGGGCGGACGAAGGCGAACAGGTCCAGCAGGTCGAACGCCAGGCCGGGCCGCATGCCGAGGCGGCGGAAGGTGGCGGGGGCGTGGACCAGGATCGGCGGCGGGAACGTCTTCAGCAGTGCGGCTGCCTCGGCGGTGGGCAGCACTAACAGTTCGCCATCCGGAGTCAGGATGGCGGCGCGGCCGTGGCCCGCGACCACACAGGGGGCGTCGGGCAGCGCGATTGAAGGTGTCACAGTGGGTGTGTAGCCGGGATTCGGGGCTGTGTCATCGCGAGGTATTGCGAGCCCACTGTTATTGGTGACTCTTAATTCTTCCCTATTTCGGGAATGGTTGTTACCAGGAGCCGCGATGCACATCGTCAGCCTTACCCTTAACGAGGCTAGCTACGTGGTGGGACAATCCAGCACCGCAATCAACCGTGCGGTCGATCGCGGCCCCCTCGAAGCCAAGCCGCAGCGGCGCGGAAAGGCTGGGCTGCGGACAATTGGATCGGCGGAACTGCGCTATCTGGCTGCCGCCGGTGAGGTGGAGAAGGACCTGACCCCCGCCGCCCGGCGGAAGCTGTATGAAGCGATGCAGCGCCTGCCTCCGGACGCGCATTGCCTGTCGATCGGCATCATGGAGTTCAAATTGGCTGAAATCGACCAACGTATCGCCAGCCGGCTAAGTCAGCTTCAACAGGTGCGGGCGCTGGTTGAAGATCGCACCGGTGCTGATCCGGTGATCCGTGGCACCGCCGTGTCGGCCCACATCATCGCCGCCCTGGCGCAAGGTGAGACCACCGAAGAGATCATTGAGGATTATCCGGGCCTGACACCGGCCCAGATCGAAGCGGCGACCGAATATGCCAAGGTCTATCCCAGGCCGGGACGGCCATTGCCAACGCGCAGCTTCAAGAAAATGCTCTCCGACATGGCGGAGGCCGGCGTGTGGGATGTCGAGGACGACGATGAGCCGGCGCAGCCGTCGCCCATGGCGTGACCGTCTATCTGCTGGATGAGAACGTCCTTCGGGAACTTCACGGCAAGGGCAACCAGGCGGTTCGCGCCTGGCGTGCGTCAGTAGCCGACACCGACCTGCGCATCAGCGTCATGACGTTGTTTGAGAAGCGACGCGGCTGGGAGCGCCGAAGGAAAACCGATCCCGGGTTCGCGGCGGCAAGATTGGCTGACCTGGATGTGCTTGAGGCCGCCTATAAGGCGGCGGATCGTGCCCATCGACAGCGCGGTCACGGCCGAATGGGCGCGTCTGCTCGGTGCCAAGGACAAGAACCAACGAGACCGGGCCCTCGCAGCGACGGCCCGGGTCCATGGTTTAGTGCTTGTTACCCGAAACATCGATCACGTGCGAGGGTGCGAGGTCAGGGTGCTGGACCCGTTCAAAGCCAACCCGGTCATAGAACTGGTTTAGGTCCCGAAGACGCGACTTCAGGAGGAGATGCCGAGAGCGGTGCAACGTGCGGATTAGCCACTCCTTCAAGCGAATGACGTTGCTGTAAGACAAGGCGCATGCCGCTGTAAGCGTCGTCCGAACGACAAAAACCTTGCTATTCCGCGCTGTTTCGTTGTATCGGTAATGCGATCATGCTTCCGCGTCAGGAGCGATAGATGGCCGATGTGCTGAATTTGATAACCTCGGACGAACATCTTTGGGCGGCACCCCTCTACGCCGTCGTGTCTGTCATGCTCGGCTGGCGCATAGTCAATTTGGCGCTGCGCGTGACGCACCATGATGATCAGGCCAGAAAATCCGTGCGCGCCTTTGTGCGCGCCACCGCCTACTTTCGGCTTTCCTGAGAAGCGGCGGTTTGCCCGATCCGGCCGCCCTGGCAACCGTCTCTCCCTTCCAATCTCATCTTGATCTTCTGGGAATACCATTGAATGTTTTCTGGGTCGGCGTGCTCGGAGGACTGTTCGTCGAACTCATCACGCTCGCGGCTGCCTATGAGTCCGGGCAAAGGCTGCCAGAGCGATACGGCAGGGTTGGCTTTTATGCGGTCAGGGTCGCCTTGGCGTTTGCCGGAGGGGTGCTGGCACTCGTTTATAATGTGAACAACTTCCCGGCAGCACTCCAGATCGGGGCGTCCACCCCGGCGCTTCTGGCTGCGCTTGCGACGGTGCGCAGGCCGCCGGATCAGGTCAACGGCGGCGAGCCGAAGGCCGACGCGAATACCCGAGCATAACGCACCGGTGTTGCCAGGCAGTCATTACCGGAACATCGGGCTGATATGAAACAAAGTCCGGTCATGGACCATCGCCCCTGGTTTCCCCTCCCGCGCAATCCGCTCTAAACTCCGGCGCATCGACCAAAGGGGCAGGAAACCACATGCAACACGGCACATACGAACACATCGCCGTCTCAATCGAAGGCAACGTCGCGACCATCGAGGTCCGGCGCGGCCCGAACAATTTCATCGACACCGACATGGTAGCGGAAATCGCCGATGCGCTGGAGGTCTATGACCGCACCCCGGAAGCCCGGGCGATCGTTCTGTGTTCGGAAGGGAAGCATTTCTGTGCCGGCGCCGATTTCGGCAGCCGCGGCCCCGATGGAGTCTCCCGCGCCGCCAGGCGTGGCCGGCATCTCTACAAGGAAGCGCAACGCCTGTGGCGCACCGGCAAGCCGATCGTCGCGGCCGTGCAGGGTGCCGCCGTGGGCGCTGGCGTCGGCCTCGCGGTCATGGCTGATTTCCGGGTCGCCTGCCCGGAGGCTCGTTTTTCCACCAACTTCACCCGCCTGGGGTACCATCCCGGGTTCGGTTTGACCTACACGTTGCCCCGCCTGGTCGGTGAGCAGCACGCCGCCATGATGATGTACACCGGCCGCCGCCTGACGGGCGAGGAAGCCCTCGCCATCGGCCTGGTGGACTATTGCGTGCCGCTGGATCAGGTCCGCGCGAAAGCCTTCGAAGTCGCCGCCGAAATCGCCGGATCGGCGCCATTGTCGATCGTCGCAACCCGCGAAACCCTGCGGCGGGGCCTCGCTGAGGCGGTGGCGCGGGCGACCGAACGGGAATACGAGGAACAGGACTGGCTGCGTAACACCGCTGACTTCAAGGAAGGCACCAAGGCGATGGGCGAACGCCGGCCGCCGAATTTCCTCGCGCGCTAACCATTCGTTAACCTTTCCTCGATACAACGGGGCCTCCTGACAGGAGGCCTCGCGTGAGCCAGTCCCGGCGCGTTGCGCGCATACACCTGACCGCCGCCATCGACATCGTGTTGTGGCGTGCCCTCGCCACGGCGAGGTCGTTACAGGAACGGTCGCCGAACGGCGCCAAACTGTTGCGTTGGTCGGTGTTGCTGTTGTGGTGGACAGCGACGTTTCAACTGCATGTCCACGCGCGGTATTGGCTGCGGGCGAGGCGGCTGCGTCAGGTGGTTCCGCCGGTCGCCGCGGTTCCAGAGCTGCACGCGGTCGATCCGCTTATGCTGGATGTGCCGCTTTCCAACCAGCCGCTCGTGTCGGTCATTATCCCGACGTATGGGCAGTTGCCGTACACTCTGCGTTGTCTGGCGTCGATCATCGAACACGTCTCGGCCATTCCGATCGAGGTGATTGTCATCGACGATGCCGGCCAGGATGGGGCGATACTGGACGGCGTGCGCGGTATCCGGTTGATCCGCAATGAAACCAACCTCGGTTTTCTGCACAGTTGCAACAAGGCCGCGGAACAGGCGCGCGGCCGGTACCTGTATTTCCTCAATAACGACACGCAGGTGCTACAGGGTTGGCTGGACCCGATGGTCTCGCTGTTCCAACAGCGACCGGACATCGGGGCTGTCGGCGCCAAACTGCTGTATCCGGACGGCCGTCTGCAGGAGGCAGGTGGTATTGTCTGGCAAGATGGTTCCGGCTGGAATTTCGGCCGTCTGGAGGACCCGACGAAGCCCGCCTACAATTACGTGCGGGAGGCCGATTATTGTTCAGGCGCCGCGTTGATGGTCGACCGGGCGGCGTTCGTTCGGCTGGATGGTTTCGATTCGAACTACGCGCCGGCTTATTACGAGGATACCGACCTGTGCTTCCGGTTGCGCGGGATCGGATTGAAAACTTTGTATCAACCCGCATCGCAAGTGGTGCACCACGAGGGGATTTCCCACGGGCGCGATACCGCTGTTGGCATCAAGTCGTATCAGGTGGTGAATCGGCGGACCTTTATCGATCGCCACGCGGACGTGCTGGTCCGCGATCATTATCCGAACGGCCGCAATGTGCTCCGGGCAAGCGACCGGTCCAAGCGAAGGCAGGTCATTCTCGTGATCGATCATTACGTTCCGACGCCGGATCGCGACGCGGGATCGCGCGCCATCATGGGGTGCCTGCATGTGCTTCTCCAGGCCGGCTTTGTCGTCAAGTTCTGGCCGCATAACCTGGCGTACAGCCCCGGCTACACTGGTGTTCTGCAAGGCATGGGCGTGGAGGTTTTCCATGGGCCGCATCAGATCGGATTCGAACCCTGGATGGAGGCCAACGGTGGTGACATCGATCTGATCCTGGTCAGTCGTCCGGAGGTCGCCGAAGACACTTTCCCGGTCATTCGCCGTCACTCCCGGGCTCGGATGGTGTATTACGGTCACGACCTGCATTTTCGCCGGATGCGCCAGCAGGCGGACATCACTGGCGACGACAGGTTGGCTCGGGTGGCGGAGCACATGCGTGAGCGGGAGTTCGCCATCTGGCGGCAAGCCGATCTGTCCTTGTATCTGTCGGAAGAAGAGGCACAAATCGCCTCCGCCTACCGGCCGGATGCGAAGATCATGTCGATCGTTCCGTATTGCTTCGATCATTTCGCGGAGCCACGCGCCGCCCCCGAAGGTCTGGAAATCCTGTTTGTCGCCGGCTTCGGGCATCCGCCAAACGAAGACGGCGCCTGCTGGTTCGTTACCGACATACTGCCGTTGGTGTGTGCCGCTGTGCCCGGCGTGTCTGTGTCGATTGTCGGATCGAATCCGACCGAACGGGTTCGGGCGTTGGCCGCGGATGGCATTCGCATCCTGCCGGACGTAGCCGATGTGGTGCTGGCTGATGCCTACCACCGGGCGCGGGTGGCGGTTGTGCCGCTGCGCTGCGGGGCGGGGGTCAAATTGAAGGTGGTCGAGGCACTGCGGGCCGGCCTCCCGCTGGTGACGACGCCGGTGGGCGCCCAGGGATTGCCGGGGCTGTCCCAGATTGTTCCTGTCGAAGACCGTCCGGAACAGTTCGCCGCCGCGGTGATTGCGTTACTGCGGGACGACGCGGAATGGGAAAAGCGAAGCCGGGATCAGGTCCAATTTTCTCGAAGGCGATTCTCAAGGGCAGCCATGTCGGCATCGCTGCTAAAGGCGCTGACGGCGGTGCATCCCAATTCGCCTTGGCCCGGCTTGTCCGGGCCACCTATCGCGGCACCGTCGAGTCACGGGTGGCCCGGACAAGCCAATCCATGACGGTATCGAAATTGTATCGGCCGAATGCGGGTATTGGAGGGCGTCGCCTTACCAGCCAGGTCCGGAACAGTACTTTCCGGCCCCGGCACCGACAAAACTACTCGGCTGCCACTTTCTGTCCGACCAGATCGGTGGAATACCGCAGATGAACCGGCGCATTGGCCTCCCACGGATCTTTCAGCCCCAGCGTCGCGCCGAATTCCTTGATCGCCGGCATGACCTCACCGCACAGCAATTGGATGCACCGGCGGCGATCCTGCTTGCTGACGTTCCCGTCATTCGCCCATATGCCCATGATCCCCGGCCTTGTATGCTGGACCAAATATTTCAGCCGCTCGATCACTTGCGACGGCGTGCCGGCCACGATCATCGTATCCGCCACCTGCTGCTCAAACGTCGGGTTCCCACGTGGATTTTTCGCTCGCCCGGTCGAGAACTCCACAAACGCGCGGCGGCCGGACGGTGAGAAATACCCCGCCGGATTGGCCCAGACCGGGTTCGCCAGACCGGTGAATTCACCCTGCATCCACATAAACTGACGGGCGTTCTCCATCGCCTTTTCCTCGGTATCCTGAACATGCACGCGGATCAGGTAGCCGAAATTCTCCGGCCCGGCGGTGTAGCCGACCTCCAGCGCCGCCTTGTCATAGGTTTCGTGGATCGTCTTGGTCGCCTCGATCGAGGTATTCAGCGCGATATACGGATACCGTTGCTGCGCCGTCCAGATCACCGTTTCTTTCGACAAAACGCCCGGAATCCACACCCGAGGATACGGTTTCTGCAACGGCAGCGCCCAGGGGTTCACCACGCGCTGCTGGTAATGCGTGCCCTCCCACCGGAACGGCCCGGGCTGAGTCCAGGTCTTCTGGATCAGGTCGTGCGCTTCCATAAACCGTTCGCGGTTGAACGCCGGATTCACACCATTGGCCAACTGCTCCTGTCCGCCGCCGCGCACAAAGCCCGACACCAACCGGCCTTTGGAGATCATATCGATCATCGCCAGCTCTTCGGCGAGCTGCACCGGGTTTTCCGTCAGCGGCAACGGATTGCCCAGGATAACGATCTTCACTTTCTTAGTAACAGCCGCCAGAATGGACGCGAACATGTTGGTCCGCGCCTGCATGCAGAACGGGGCATTGTGGTGCTCGTTCAGCATGATCCCGTCGGCGCCGCATTCCTCGGCCAGGATGTATTCTTCCAGATATTCGTTATACAACCGGCTGCCTTCGACCGGATTGTAATAGGAATTCGAGAAATTCAGCGCCGTCGCGCCAAAGTCCAGTCCGGCCTGCGCGTCATACGCCGACATCGGCTGTTCGGTGAAATACATCATATGCATGGTAAAAGCCTCCTTCAGCTACGAGACAGGAAATCGGCCGTCAGTTTCGCGACGGCATCGGTTTTTTCCATTTCGGCGAAATGCCCGCAGTCCGGAACGGTCGTCAGGGTCGCATCTCGCAGCGCCCGAGCGTAGGCATGGCCAGCGCTCAGCGGAACGATCCGGTCATCGTCACCCCATATGATCAATGCCGGGGAACGCACGCCGCCCAGCAAATGCGGCAATGTCTGACTGTACATGTACGGCTTCCAGGCATTTCGAAAACACATTTCGCGGGCGATATCCCAGGCTTCCAATTGGTCAGTGGTCACGTCGCCATAGATCGCGGCAAACGCCGCCTGGTCATGGAACCCGGAACGCGGGTAGTCGATATAGGAAACGATCGCCTGATCGGCGATATCGCCCTCGGGCGGCTTGATGCCCATCGCACCCACCAGAACCAGTTTTTGGTAAACTTCCGGTGCCAGGCTGGACATTTCGGCGGCGATCCAGCCGCCGAATCCCAGCCCGACCAGCGAGACGTTGCTGACCCCAAGGTCGGCGAGCAACCAGGCATAGATCGCCGCAATGTCACGCGGATGGCGAGTCCATTGCGGCCGCTCCGACTTGCCCCAGCCGGGGTGATGCGGGATCAGCACATCGAAATACTCCGCCAGCGCGTCATAAAACGGCAGGCGGTCCACGGTGCCAATATCGTGATGAAGCACCAAAACCGTTTGACCTCTCCCCGCTCGGGATATGTGCAGTTTGATCCCGGCGATCTCTTTGACCATGTCGGTCCAGACGACGCTCATTCTCTGGTTTCCCCTTCTGGATTTAGATCTGAAGGATACTCATCAGTAGCCCGGTCTGTCCAATGTGTCGTCGCACGCACAGGTGATGAGATTTGTTCACGCCGCCGCTCATGTGCCGATTTCCGTTCGTCTTCAGGCAAAGGCCATCGTCCCGCTGTATGCTTGCCAATACAATCGCATCCCTGCTGGGCCGGGCGGGTCATTCGGTGCTGTTTCAGGCCGGAGCGATCATTCTGGGCACGTTTATCCTGGAGGACGCGGCCACGGTTGTCGCCGCGATGCAGGTCCAGGACGGCGAATTGTCCACCCAAGTCGCGTTGGCCGCGTTGTATGCCGGGATTGTGTTGGGGGATCTTGGGCTTTACGGCCTCGGCCGAATGTCCGCGCATATTGCCTGGATCGCGCGTCAATTACCGCCACACAGGCATGAAGCCATCAAGGCGTGGATCACCGGTCGCGTCTTCAGGGTTGTTCTGGTCAGTCGTTTCCTGCCCGGATTGAGACTGCCGACCTACACCACATGCGGGTTCGTGGGAGCAGACATCAGGCGATTTACCCTTGTCGCCGTTGTGGCAACGAGTCTCTGGACCAGCCTGCTGTTTGCCGTCTCGCTCCGGCTTGGAGGGTTTTTGATGGAGCATTTGGGCGTCTGGCGCTGGGCCGGGGCGGCCGGTTTCGTCGTTTTCATTCTCCTCGCCGGGCGCGCCGCCGCCGCCGGGGTGCAGGCCGCTCGGAGATCATGATGGAACGTGCTGTCTCTTCCGCCCGGGTCGCGCGAAAGCCGGATCGTCCGCTGTCATATTTTGAGTTTTGGCCAGGCTGGATCTTCTACACGCCCGTCGTGATCCATTGGCTGCTGCTTGGCCTGAGGTATGGTGATTTCAGCCTGCCCACCGCTGCTAACCCTAGGATCGAAACAGGCGGACTGTGCGGTGAATCCAAATTGTCGATCCTGGCGCAGGTGGCGCCGGCCATGCAGTCGGTGATCGCCCCGGCCTGTGGGGTTGTGGCAATGCCCGGTGGCATCGAAGTCGCGGAACGCGCAATGAAAGCCCGGGGGCTGACCTATCCCGTGATCGCCAAGCCCGACATCGGCTGCAACGGCACCGGAGTTCGGTTGATCCACGATAAGGCCGCACTGGCCCGGTATCTGGACACCTATCCGCAAGGCGAAACAATCGTCCTCCAACAGTACGTCCCCGAACCGAACGAGGCCGGCATTTTCTACATGCGTCGTCCGGACGAACCGCAAGGGCGCATAACCTCGCTGACAATCAAACAACCGCCCATCGTGGTCGGAGACGGACGGTCCAACCTACGGCAATTGATCCTGGCGGATGAGCGTGCCGGCCGGGTCCCGCATTTGTATCTGGATCGTCTCAAGGACCGCCTGAGCAGCGTGCCGGCGCAAGGGGAAAAAATCCGGCTGGTCTTCGTCGGCAATCATTGCAAAGGGTCGATCTTCCAGGATGGAAGAGCGCTGGCGACGCCGGAGTTGACGGCAACGATTGAGAAACTGGCGCGTTCGCTGCCGGATTTCTTCTTCGGCCGCATCGATGTTCGGTTTGCATCGTTTGCCTCGTTGCGTAACGGCACCGGCCTGCGGGTGATCGAGATCAACGGCGCCGGATCGGAGGCCACCCATATCTGGGACCCGTCCACGAAGCTGCTGGACGCATGGCGGACGCAGTTCTTTCACTATGGGGCCGCGTTTCGCATCGGGGCGGCCAACCGTCGGCGCGGCTTTGCGTCGTCCGGCGTGCGGGCTATGTTTCGCGCATGGAAGACCCAACGGCGGCTGATGGCGCTGTATCCCTTGAACGACTGAAACGCGATGAACACGCAGGAAGCAGACGATCTGGAACGAGCCGCCGCCTGGCGGTTGCGACTGGTCGATAGCGATCCGTCCGACTCCGCCAGTGCAGAGGCCGCCGCGCTGCTGGAGGCGCTGGCCGATGACCTGAGGCGCAACGATTACGCGGCGCTGTGGACCGAGCTTCGCTCGATCGGCAACTGGCTGGGCGAGTCGGACGCGATCTCGGACTACGCCGACCTGGCCAACGATTATCGTTCCAAAATCGGCATAACCGAACACCCGGCGAATGGCGCTGCTTATTTGGAAGGGTTACTGGCAATCGCTCGCGGCTTCGTGTAACGGACCCTTCGCTGCCCGGTGGTTCTGCCGACGGTGCGGACACGATCACAATTCCAGTAGTCTCTTTTCCGACCCGGCCGGAGCCACGCATGGACACGATACAAGCCCTGATCATTGCCATCCTGCAGGGAGCAACCGAGCTGTTCCCCGTGAGCAGTTTGGGGCACGCGGTGGTGCTGCCGGCGCTGCTGCATTGGGGGATCAATCAGCGATCTCCCGAGTTTCTGCCGTTCCTGGTGATGCTGCACCTCGGCACCGCGACCGCGCTGTTGGCCTATTTCTGGCGCGACTGGTGGGCGATCACCACCGGCGTGCTGGGCATCGGCGATGCGCATTCGGTCAGCGAAAGCCGCCGAGTGTTCGTGCTGGTGGTGATTGCCACCATCCCCGCCGTGGTTATGGGATTCTTTCTCGAAAAATACGTCCGCGGGCTGTTCGGCTCCCCGGTTATTGCGGCGTCGTTCCTGATCGTCAATGGTTTGTTACTGATGTTCGGCGAGCGGCTGCGGGGGCGCGGCACCGCCGACCGCCATCTTTCGACCCTCAGCCGGATGGACGCGTTCACCATCGGCTGCTGGCAGTGCACGGCGCTGATCCCCGGTATCTCCCGCTCCGGCGCCACCATTGTTGGCGGTCTGCTGCGCGGCATCAATCATGAGGGTTCGGCGCATTTCTCCTTCCTGATTGCCACGCCGATCATCCTCGGGGCAACGGTGCTGGAGATCCCTAAGCTGATGCATGAGCAAGTGCCGCATGGGGTCCTGCTGCTGTCCGGTATCGCGGCGGTGGTGGCGGGGATCACGGCGTTGCTCAGCACCGCCTTCCTGATGCGCTATTTCCGCCAGCATGACTCCTGGGCGCTTAACCCGTTCGCCTATTATTGCGTTGTGGCGGGTGCGATCAGCCTGGGCGTTTTGTTCCTGGTATAGGGTCAGATAGCGCGGTCGGGCACGCGGTCCCATGACGTCAGGGCGTGCGCTTCTGAACGCATGGCTGCTGGCCTGTTACGTCTTCTTTTATGCGCCGATCGCGTTCCTGGTGGTTTTCAGCTTCAACGATTCCCGCCTGGTCACCGCCCGGGCAGGGTTTTCCACTCGCTGGTATGTCGCGCTTTGGCATGACCAGGCGCTGATCGATGCCACACTGTTGTCGCTGCGCGTCGCCGCCGCCTCCGCCACCATTGCCTGCCTGGTCGGTGGCACCGCCGGGTTCGCCCTGGCCCGCTTCGGCCGGTTCCGCTCCCGGACTCTGTTCGAAGCTGCCCTGGCCGCCCCGCTGGTCATGCCGGAGGTCATCACCGGCCTGTCCCTGTTGCTGCTGTTCGTCACCTTGGAGCAACTGACCGGCTGGCCCGCCGGCCGTGGCGCCGCGACCGTGACCCTCGCCCACGCATCGGTCTCCGTCGCCTATGTCGCGGTGGTGGTGCGGGCAAGATTGGCGGATGCGGGGGACGCGCTGGAGCAGGCGGCGATGGATTTATATGCCCCACCCTGGAAGGCGTTCGCCGCCATAACGCTGCCTCTGATGGTGCCGGCCCTGGTGTCCGGCTGGTTGCTGGCGTTCACGTTGTCGATGGACGATGTCGTCGTGGCCAGTTTCACCTCCGGTCCGGGAGCCTCCACCTTGCCAATGGTGGTGTTTTCCGCCACCCGGCTGGGTGTGACACCGGAAATCTATGCACTGGCCACGGTGATCGTGGCTGTCGTCTCGGCGGGGCTGCTAATCGTTGCCCTGCCTGGATGGCGCAACCGCACAGCCGGCTGAACGGAATCAGGAGAGACACATGACTGCCGGCACTCAAAAACCGAACTCTTACAATACCATAGCCAAGCTCCTCCACTGGTTGATCGTGGCTTTGCTGATTGGACAATTCGCCATCGCGTGGACCATGCCCGACATTCACCGGGACACGAAGCCGGTCGATCTGATCGCCTGGCATCTGTCGGTCGGGACGTGCATTCTCCTGGTCATGCTCGTTCGGCTGGGCTGGCGGCTGGCCAGCACGGTGCCGCCCGCACCGGCCAACCTGCCGCCGTTGCTGCAACTGCTGTCCCGCGCCACACACGTGCTGCTGTATGGGCTTTTGGTCATTTTGCCGGTGACCGGTTGGATCAATGCGAATGCACGCGGCTGGACGGTGACCCTGTTCGGAGCCATTCCCTTGCCGGCTTTGGTCGCCAGGGGTGAGACGTGGGGCCGGCAAATGGGCAATATTCACCAAGTTGTCGCATGGGTCTTACTCGCCGCAGTCGGGCTGCATGTGCTCGGGGCGCTGTATCATCGCTTCGTCCTGAAGGACGCTCTGCTCCAGCGCATGCTGCCCGGAGAGGGCCGGGGTTGAGCCGGCCGACAGTCGCGCCGACTCGTTCCTCACCGTCCTGGCCCGGCCAGGACGGTGAAAACGATCAAGACGAAGGCCCGTTGCCTATGAGACGGCCCCATCGCATCAGTGCAGAGAGTTAACAATCTGCCGGAACGCAGCCTCGGGGAATGCCTTCATTGAGGTTGTTCGGATATTCCCGAGCTGCCCCAGCATCAGGATAAACCGGGCGGCCACGGCGTCGTCCGGGGCGTCATAAATGCCCACCAGATCGAACTGACCCATGGTCATGTACAGCTCCTGAAAATGGCCGCCCATGTCTTCGAGTATCTTTCTGGCGCCGTCCACACGGCGAGAGCCGTCGCTGATTGCCTTCAGACCTTGATCCGTCCAGTTCGCGAGCATGACATAGGTCGGCATGGTTACCATCCTGTGTTGAAGCCGGCGAAGTGTGGGATCGGAACGGCCGGGAATGCAAGCCGGCCGGGGGGCCGGGCCGACGCAATCGGGTGAATGTGTAATACCAATCGGCCATGACATTGACTCTCCGCCAGCCATACCTCGTCATGCCGACGAAGGTCGGCATCCACGTCTTTCGTTCGTTAAATCAAAGACGTGGATGGTGCGCCGTTGCGCACCATGACGATGCGGGGCAGTCGACGTGCATTACAGTCAACGACGGTTGGGATTTGGCCGCCGATAACGCCGCCGGTTTTGAGCGATCCTGTCGAGCGGATCACCCGATCCGAAAAAACCTAAACCAGAACTCGGTCCTGATGCGGAATCTGTATGCGGGCAATGGCGCGGCCCAGGTCTTCCGGACGCAGGGGCTTCGCCACACTTTGCAACGACTTCGCGGCCAGCGGTGTGGCGAAAATCATGGGCATCATCGGAAATTCGGCCTTGATTGCATCCGCGAGTTCAGCCCCTGACATGTCCGGCATCGCATGATCGATGATCACGAGATCGATGATTTTCTCTCGTCGCAAGATGTCCAATGCCTGCTCGCCGGATGTCGCGGCAAATGTCCGATAGCTCATATCGTTCAGCATCGCGGTGGTGTTCATCAGAGCAAGCCGGTCGTGATCGACCGCCAGCACGGCGAGTGGGCGGCCGTTCAAGCCGAGCGGAAACGATCTTTTGTCGGACCCGGGCAATGCGGTGATCCGAATAGCATCGACGGCGATGGGCAGCAGCAGCTCGGCGACGGTGCCTTCACCTTTTCGGCTTTTGAGGCTGAAATGCCCACCCGATTGTTCGGCCAGGCCATGCACCATCGATAAGCCCAGCCCCGTCCCCTTGCCAACGTCCTTGGTGGTGAAAAATGGTTCCATCGCCCGGGACAGTGTGGCTTCGTCCATCCCTTCGCCCCTGTCCGCCACCGTAAGGCATATGTGACGATCAAACGACGGTTCGCCATCGTGGTCTGATAGGCTGGTTTCGGGTCTCGCCGCGATGATGATGGAACCGCCATTCGGCATCGCATCTCGCCCATTCATCGCCAGGTTCAGAATCGCGAGTTCCAGTTGATTCGGATCCACCCGAACCGGATCCAGAAACCGCGGAAACTGGATTTCGATCATGACCGTCGGACCCAAACTTCGTTGCAGAAGGTCCGACATGCCATGCACGAGGGCCGACAGATCGACTGTTTCAGGCTTCAGGTCCTGGCGCCGTGCGAATGCCAGCATGCGTTGCGTCAGCATCGATCCGCGATGCGCCGCCTGGATCGCATTCTCCAGCAGCGGCGTGATATTCGGGTCCGGCGGGAGGCGGCTCTGGAGAATTTCGAGGCCGCCTAAAACCACTGTCAGAAGATTGTTGAAGTCGTGGGCAACGCCGCCCGTCAGTTGACCGATGGCCTCCATTTTTTGTGACTGAAACAGGGAATCCCGCGCCCGCTCAAGACTTATCTGGGCTTCCCTGGCCTGAGTCATATCGCGGGTGATCTTGGCGAAGCCGATGATGGCGCCATCATCTCCGATGATCCGATCGATCACCACGTTGGCCCAGAATACATTGCCATCTTTACGAACGCGCCAGCCTTCCTTCTCAAACCGCCCCTCCCGGGCAGCGATGTCCAGCGCTCGCTGGGGTTCGCCTTTGGCTTTGTCTTCCGCAGTATAAAACATTGAAAAATGTTTGCCGATGATTTCGTGCGGCAGATATCCCTTTATTCTTTGTGCGCCGGTGTTCCAATTACTGACATGACCGCGGGCGTCCAACATATAGACAGCATAATCAGTTACGCTTTGCACCAGTAACCTGAATTCCTGTTCGCTGTGCCGCAGGGCTTCCTTGGCCGCCTGACGCTCCGTCAGGTCACGGGTGATTTTTGCGAAGCCGACCAGGCCGCCGTTCTCCAGGCGGATCGGATCTATGACAACATGGGCCCAGAACTGGCTGCCATCCTTGCGAACGCGCCAACCCTCTCCTTCGAAGGTGCCGGTGCTGGCCGCGACCTCGAGCGCATGCGCGGGAAGACCGGAACGCCGGTCTTCCTCGGTATAGAAAACCGAGAAGTGCTGGCCGACGATCTCCGACGCCTGATAGCCCTTGAAGCGTTGGGCCCCCGTATTCCAGCTTGTAACGGTTCCGGAGCCATCAAGCATGTAGATGGCATAGTCGGCGATCGCATCGACAAGACGTTGATACAGGCCCGCCTCGGTCTGGGAAGCCTCGTAGCGGCCCTGGATTTCCATTTCGATTTCCGATCATGGCAAGCGCCATTGTTCCACAAAGCATTATGATTCGGGCGGAGAATACGAAATTCTTTAGACAATATCACAAAAAATCCGCCGATCCGGTTGGAACGTTCGTCCCATCCGGCATCAGACGACTACTGTGTTAATTTGAAAATGGATATGTCTGAACAAATTGTAAAAATAGCGTGATACCATCTGACCCAATGGCTGTTAATGCGACTCCGCATTGAATTCCGGGTAGTGCAAATGCGGCGCCACACGTCACGGCCGCCGTCCTATCAACGCGAATATGCGGCGCATCTTCCCAGCGTAGCCGGCGAGTCTTGGTCCGCCGGCGGCGCTGGGTCTGACAGCTTAGCGATTCATGCCCCGAACCGCTTCGACAACCGCTTTCGTCACTTCCTTGGTTGTCGCCGTTCCACCCAGATCGGGCGACAAAATGCCGGCGGCGCAGACTTGCTCGACCGCGCGCATCAGCAGGTCGGCCGCGGGCTTCTCGCCCAGATGTTCCAGCATCATCGCACCGGTCCAGAACGTCGCGACCGGATTGGCGATGCCCTTGCCGGTGATGTCGAAGGCGCTGCCGTGGATCGGCTCAAACATCGATGGGCTGCGGCGTTCCGGATCGATATTTCCGGTGGGGGCGATACCGAGCGATCCGGCCAGCGCCGCCGCCAGATCGGACAGAATATCGGCATGCAGGTTGGTCGCCACGACTGTGTCGATGGTGCGCGGCTTGCGCACCATGCGCATCGTCATGGCATCCACCAATTCTTTGTCCCACGTCACGTCCTTGTAATCATGGCTGACCAGGGCGGCGATTTCGTCCCAAAACACCATGCCATGCCGCTGCGCATTCGATTTTGTGACAACTGTCAAATGTTTGCGCGGGCGTGAGCGGGCGATGTCGAAGGCAAAACGCATGATCCGCTCAACGCCACGGCGGGTGAAAATCGCGGTTTCCGTTGCGACTTCCTCGGGCAGCCCGCGATGCGTGCGCCCGCCCTGGCCGGCATATTCGCCTTCCGAGTTCTCACGGACAATCACCCAGTCCAGATCGCCGATCCCGACGTCGCGCAACGGCGAGGTCACACCCGGCAAAATCCGCGTCGGCCGCACATTGGCATATTGATCGAAGCCCTGGCAGATTTGCAGCCGCAGACCCCAGAGCGAGATGTGGTCAGGAATGTTCGGATCGCCGACCGCGCCGAAATAGATCGCATCGGCGGTGCGCAGCCAAGCCAGGCCGTCGGCCGGCATGAACTCGCCATGCTTGCGATACCAGTTCGATCCCCAGTCGTAGTGATCCACCACCAGCTTGAACGTGCCGTCACGCGAGGCGACGGCGTCCAGCACTTCCAGGCCGGCGTCGATGACCTCCGGTCCAATGCCGTCAGCGGGGACGGAGGCGATACGATAACTGCGGGTCATACGACGGTTCCTTGTTGCGATTGACGGCTTTCTAGCGTGGGTCGGCGCCGGAACCAAGTCGTGGCGGTGTGCGTTCGGATGTGATAAGATGCAACATGGTCGCACTTCGGAAGAACCCGCCCGCGCGCATGACTGTCGATGAGTTCCTCGCCTGGGACGCAGACGACGATAACGGCTGGCGCTGGCAGCTTGTCGATGGGGAGCCGGTTTCGATGGCTCCGGCAGCCGAGGTGCATGGCGCGATCCAGATGGAATTGGGTGCGCTGCTGCGTAACCACCTGTTGGCCACGGGAAGACCATGCCGCGTCATCGGTGCCCCGGGTGTCGTACCGCGTATTCGCGCCAACGAAAACTTTCGCGTTCCCGACCTGGGCGTCACTTGCTCGCCGCCATCGGGGGGCGTGATGCTTCCCGAACCGGTGTTGCTGATCGAGATTCTCTCGCCGGGTAACGAAGCGGCGACCTGGTCGAACGTGTGGGCATACACCACGATGCCAAGCGTGCACGAGATCCTGGTCGTCCGCAGTTCGCGGATGGAGGTCGAGCTGTTTCGCCGGAATGGCGACAGCAATTGGCCGGATGCGCCGGTTGTCGTGCGCCCGCCGGCCAGCCTGGAACTGACCAGCATCGGGTTTGCAACGCCGGTGGCCGATCTGTACCGGACCACCGGCCTCTCCCGCTAGCTGGACTCGATCGACATCGCGCCCGGCTCGCCGTTCCAGCTCATCGCGAACAACCCATCCGCGGCGATCGCCCAGGGCGGCCGCAGGAACCCGGCCGCGCGCACGTCCTCGAACCAAAATCCCAGTGGTGAGTGCCGCGCATACGCGCCACCGCCGGCGATGCGGCACAGCCGGGTCATGACGGATTCCGCCAACACGGCGATGTTCGCTTTGGCCAGCGATGCCTCATGCCGGGCGCGGCCGTTGCGTTCCATCGCGGTCAGCGCGGCCTCGTAACATTGATACATCAGCGCCACCTCCCGGTGCGCCGCCGTCCATTCCATCTTCTCGAACGCCCGAAAACTCTCCGGATGCTGACCACGCCGGACGAATTCGTCCCGCATGAACCGCATCGCGGCGTCGATAATCCCCAGGAACGGCGCGCCGAAACCCAGCGAGCCGGTGCCGCCGGTGCCCTCAAACACGTCCCGCCAACTTCCCGGCCACGCCAGCCGGGTGGCCGGATAATTGTCGAAGGTGAACGCATGGCTGTTGGTCGCCGGCATGCCGTGTCCGTCCCAGGCCGCTTTCAGGGTCATTCCGGTCGAGCCATCCCACGGCGTGCCGGCGACCTCCATAAAGAACCAGTCCGGCTCATCCGCACCCGGACGCCGGCCGGTCGTCAATACATGCGTGGTGGCGCCGGAACCGCTGCCGAAATGCTTCTCACCGGAAATCCGAAAGCCGCCATCGGCCGGTGTCGCCGTCGCCCGCGTCAGCCCGATATCGCCACCGCTGCCAGGTTCCGAGGTGATCGTGCCCCACCAGGCGCCATCCAGCACACTGGCGAACACCGCGCGCCGCTGCGCCTCCCAGGCCTCCCGGCCGGTCGCGGGCATCGCCGGATCGCGCCAGAACGTCAACACGGTCGGATGCATGCTGGCGACCAGTGCCAGCGACGCGTCCCCCTGCGCCAATAGCCGCAGGGCCTCACACTGCACGCGTGCCGACTTCTGCTGTCCCTGCCACCAGCCGCCATATTCCTCCGGCACCGCCGCCAGATGCAGCCCGATCGCCTTCAGCGACGCCACATCCGCGGGATCGAGCGCCCGGCGCTGCTGCCGCTGCCGCCGGTCAGCCGCGAAGCCCCTGGCGAGTGTCCGGATATTCGCCAGCAATTCCTCAGCGTGCAGCATCCATTTCCCCATTATTGCCCGGCCGGTCGGCACCCGCCCGACGCCATCGCCGTCCCTGGCGGAGACCGATTTGATGAGTGCGACAGTGCACCCTGGCCCGATACCGGCGATCCTCCACCGCCGATACCGATTAGTCCAGCCGGATGCGGCCACCATCCTCGCGCGCGGCTTCGACCTCGCCGATCATCGCCGCGTTCACTCCGGCCGCCCGCAGCGCCTCCAGGCACGCCACGGCTCGGTTGGCCGGCAGTCCGAACAGCAGGCCGCCGGACGTCTGAGGATCCACCAGCAAAGCCGCTTCCGGCGCATCGCCGACCAGACGGCGGTTATCGGGCGCCAGGCTGCTTTCGATGCCATGCGCGGCGAGCGCGCGCGCACCGGGCAGGGCGGGGATCGCCTCCAGCCGCAGCACGGCGCCGACACCAGACGCGTCCAGCATCTCCTGCAAATGCCCGGCCAGCCCGAAGCCGGTGATGTCGGTGCCGGCGCGCGGCCGGTGTTCCATGGCAATCCGGGCGGCGAGGGCGTTGGTCGTGCGCATCGACTCAATCGCCGCCAGCAGCCATTGCGCCCGGGCGTTGCCGCGCATGTGGCCGGCCAGCACGATTCCGGTGCCGAGCGGCTTGGTCAGGATGAGCTGATCGCCGGGTTGCAGGCCGGATTTGCGCAGGATTTTGCCGGAATCGACCAGTCCGGTGACCGCGAAGCCCAGCGCGATCTCCGCCGCCTCGGCGGTATGGCCGCCCACCAGGGAGCAACCGGAGTCCAGCAGCACCTGATTCGCGCCTTGCAGCATCGCCGTCAGATCGGCGTGCATCTTGCGTTTGGACCCGAACGGAACCGAGACAATCGCCAGCGCCGTCCAGGGCTGTGCCCCCATCGCATACAGGTCCGACAAAGCATGCGCCGCGGCGATCTGACCAAACACAAACGGATCGTCGAGAAAAGCCCGAAAGTGATCGACCGATTGGACCAATAATTTGCCCAAGGGGGGCTTCAGCACCGCCGCGTCGTCCCGCGTCGTCAACAGGTCTGGATTTTCGCCCACCGGCAGGGCCGCGAGCACGGCCTCCAGCACGTCGGCGCTGACCTTGGCGCCGCAGCCGCCACAGCGCATCGGCCCGTCGGGGCCGGGCGCCATCCGCATGTCGGTGTACATCCGCATCCAGCGCCGGTCGATCCTGTCTTTCAGCCGCGCGACCGTCCGCCCCTGCAATGACAATCCATTGCGCCAGGCCACCGCGCGGCCGCCGCCCAGGCCCAGGATCGCCAACGCGTCCCGCTGCGGTTTCCATGGTCTCAGCGCCTGCCCGGCTGCCGCCCGCCGCAGGTTCTCGGCCAGGGGCGCGCCCGCCCGCACCGCCCAAACGCCAGCCTTCGGACGAGGATCACCGTCCAGCGCAGCGCAGTCCCCGGCCGCGAAGATATGGGGATGACTGATGCTTTGCAGATCCCGGGTCACGCGCAGGCAGCCGGTGCGATTGCAGGCAATACCTGACGCCGCAAGGAAGGCCGGCCCCTCCACCCCGGTGGCCCACAAAGCCGTCGCAACCTCGATAAACGTGTCATCCGACAGCAGCAGGCGGCCTGGCTCCAATGCGATTGCCGTCACGCCGCTGACCAGTTCCACACCCGCATCCACCAGCGCCTGGCGCACGGCCCGCCGAACGGAGGACGGCGCCGTGGCAAGCAGTTCCGGCGTCGAGGAGACCAGCACGAGCCGCAATTGGCCGGCAAACCGCGCCGCCAGCGCCAGGGCGAGCTCCACCCCGCCGGGTCCGCCGCCCACGACGGCGATGCGTGATCCGGCTGCCAGCTCTGCCTCCAACCGATGCAACCGATCCAGAAACCCGCCGATCGGCTTGACCGCGATCCCGTTGCCGTCCGGTGTGGCCGGAATGCCTCCGACATCGACGGAAAGCAGGTCGAACGGCAGGTCCGGGCGGCCGGGCAGGGTGATGGTGCGGGCTTGGGGGTCGAACGCCGTCGCCTCGGCCAGGATCAGCCGTGCATTCGCCATCGCGGCCAACGGCGCCAGGTCGATGTGGGCTTCCCCGTGCGTGTATTCGCTGCGGATCAGCCCCGGCAGCATGCCGGAGTAGGGCGTTTCAGGCTCCCGCCCGATCAGGGTCAGCCGCACGCCGGGTTCCGGGCGCATCGCAAAACGGCGTAGCACCTCGACATGGGCGTGGCCGGCGCCCAGCAGGACGATGTCGGTTTCGACGGGTTGGGACGGTTGCATCCGCGCACCCTAGCCCGGGTGCTGCGAGTCGGCGCATGGGCGTCAACGCCACGGCGCCGGGCGGTTCTCATTTTCGCGAGACCAGGGCCGCCGGCACAGACGGTTACCGATTCTTATCCGGAAAAAGCGCTAACGGCATCGATTCCATATTACGATTAGACAATATCATCGTTTTCGATATTAAAATCTCCTGACACGCGGCCGTCCTCTGATGCCGGGTCGTGAAGTGGCCTTTTGGGAGACGGTGCGAGTGACTGCGTATTTGTATAATCTGGACGAATTCAGCGTCGCGGCGGTCTTTGCCGGTGTCATGCTCGTGCTTTCGCTGGTGGCGCCGTTTGTCGGAAAGCGGTTGGGCTGGAATGCGGACACAAAGGAAAAGGCCGATTTCGTTGGACGCGCGCAGTCGACAGTTCTGTCATTTGGCGCTTTGGCTCTGTCGTTTTCCCTGGTTCAGGTGCAGGGCAATTTTCGCCAGACGGAGCAGATCGTTCACAAGGAGGCAAGTACCGTCCTACTTCTTGAGCACCAGTTGCTGCGGTTTGGATTACCCGCCGCCAATATACCGCGCACATTGTTGCGGGGTTACGCCAGCTCGATCATCCATGACGAATGGCCGAGCATGCAGCATCATGATGTGAGTAACAAGACGACCGCCGCCTTCAGGGCGCTGTCCGACGGCGTCGGCGACCTGCAACCTTCACCGGGCCGGCAGCAGATGGCCTACGCGGATATCATAAAGTCACTGGATAATTTGTTCGAAACGCGTGGTCTGCGGCGAGCGGCGGCGGCGACCGCACTGTCGTCCACGTTCTGGATATTGGCGTTCGTGCTGCTTGCAATTCTTGTTGGGCTGAATCTGATGGTTGTGCCGCTTCCAACCAATCTGGTCTCGGTGGTGGCACCCTGTGTCGCGCTTGCGCTGCTGGCTTCCGTTGTCTTCGTCACTGACCGGCCCTTCATCGGCCGTGCGGGCATCCTGCCGACATCATTGGAATATGTGCTGATTGAGATGAACACATCCGGCCAACCCTGACAGATATCGCTGTGCGGCGTTTCAGGCTTCCGCGCGATCGCAGTCGTCTGCCCCCCGGTCCCCGGTGCGCCCCAAAACGGTGCGGACGCTCGCCATGGGCGTGGCCGGCGTCAGTCGGATCGGAGCTGCGACAGGTTGTGATCGGATGACGATACGGGTACGACACCGGCCGCCCGGGTCCTGGTAGCCGGCCGGTCACGGGCTGCGATGTGGCGCTTTCGAGGATTAACGATGATCGAATACCTCTACAGTCTCAACGCCTTGGGCGTGGCGTTGTTGTTCGGCGGCGTGATGCTGGTGCTGTCGATGCGAGCGCCGTTTACCGGACGGCGTTTGGCGTTGAACGCGGCCACCAAGGAAAAGGCGGACTTTGTCGGACGGGCACAGTCTTCGGTCTTGTCATTTTGTGCCCTGATCCTGGTGTTTTCCCTGATCCAGGTGCAAGGCAATTTCCGCCAGACGGAACAGATCGTCCACAAGGAAGCAAGCACCGTCCTTCTGCTCGAACACCAGCTTCTTCGATATGGGTCTTCCGACGCCGATGCATCACGCACCCTGTTGCGGGCTTACGCAGGCTCGATCATCCAGGATGATTGGCCGGCCATGCGGCACGAGGAACTGAGCGACAAGGCGACAGCAACGTTCCGGTTATTGTCCGACGGCATCAGCGCCCTGCAACCCGGGTCAACCCGACAGCAGGTAACCTACGCGGAAATGTTGAAATCGTTGGATGCGCTGTTTGAATCGCGCGGGATGCGGCGGGCGGCGGCGGTTTTCAAACTGTCATCGACGTTTTGGTACCTGACATTGGTTATGCTCGCGGCGTTGGTTGGGATGAACCTGATGGTCGTCCCGACCCCAACCAATCTGGCCGCGGTGAGCATACCGTGCGTTGCCCTTGCGCTGTTGGCGGCGGTTGTCTTCGTGACCGACCGGCCTTTCATAGGCCAGACGAGTATCGCGCCGGTGTCTTTGCAACGCGTTCTGCTTGAGATGAACGCACCTCATTGATCCTTTCGCGACAGTTGTGCTACCCGGCAATTGATAAACAGCCGTGGTCCATCATCCCGCTTTGACTGGAAAATCCCCGGCCATCCGGGCTTTTTGGGTGAAGATGATTTGTCCGGGGAGGGCGGGATGCTGAAGAACCTGGCGAATCTCGATGATGCCTTGATCGACAGGCTCTGCCAGCCGGTCGCGGACTGGATTTTTCAGTCGTTCACCTTCGATTGCTTCCGAACGGCCCGTTTGTGCATCGATCTGTCCGCCCTGATGTGGATTTTGTCGCAGGCACGCGCTGCCGTTATCGCGGCAAGAAGCGGCATTCCCGGCCTTATTGCGTTCGAGGTCGCGCTGATTGTGATCGGTCTTGGATCCATCATGACCCTCAGGTGGGTGTTCGAGCGCGGCGGCAGCAGCCAGGGCGGCCGGGCAAATCCCCTGCGCGCGCCGATGTTCCCGCATCGCTTTGCGTGTCTGCTATGGCTCGCCCTTCAGTTGTTCCAGGCCCCGGGTGCGCCGCTCGGTTTGGACACACTGACCCGTGTGTTGGTGGCGGGATTCGCGACGATCGGCGTGTATATGGGCGCCTGTTCGAACCGCCCGGCTGTGCCGCGCGACTATCGTTCGGGGGCCTGGCGTCCAGCGGAGGCACGTAGCCGATAAATCCGGCAAGCCGGATCGGAGCGATTGGGATCGTGCCGGCGCTTCGACCGGTAAGGACACGTCAGTGCCGGTCGCCGAATTGGGTTACGTCGTGACCCCCCGGATCGCACCGGACTCCTCTAGGTGTCCGCGAAACGCCAGCAACCCCGTGGCGCTGGCCGCGATCAGCGCGAATACGCACGCACTCAGAAAAATCTGCGTCGGCGGCAAGCCCAGCGCCAACAGGTATCCTCCCAGCACCGGTGCCGCGATGCCGCCCAGCCGTCCGATACTGAGTGCCCAGCCCAGACCACTGGTGCGCATGCGCGCCGGATACAGCTTGCCGCACATCCCGTTGGCGCCGGTCTGGCTGCCGATGGTTGTCATCCCGGCCAGGACGCTCACGACCAACAGCATCGCATACGGCAGCGCCACCAGAGCAATCACCGCGATGACCACCGCGCCGGCGGCATAATGCCAGGCCAGCGTGCGTTCTGGCCCGATCCGGTCGATCGCCAACCCGAGATACAACGCCGGCAAAAGCGCGCCGAAATCCCGCAGGCTGGAGGCGAACACCGCCTGCGTCGGGCTCATGCCGATCAGCGTCAACACGGTCGGCATCCAGTAGGCGAACAGGAACAGGTTCAACAAACTGCAGAAATAAACGATCCATATCAGTACTGTTTGCAGTGCATATCCGTCACTGAACAGCATCAGGACCGGGTTGCCCCGCGCCACATCGACTGCTTCACGTTGCGCCGGATCGATGTCGAGGCGCCGCAGCAAGGCGATGTGGCGCGCCGACACCGTCGCCCTGGCCGCCAGGAACCGAGGTGATTCGGGTAGCCAAATCGCCAACGCCGGCACCAGCAGCAGCGGGAACACACCACCAAGGACAAAAATCACCGGCCAACCGAAATACCCAAGCAACACCGCTACAATCTGGCCGCCGAGGAACCCGCCGAGCGGCGCACCGGTGAACGAAAGCATGATCATCGTCGCGCGCAACCGATGCGGTGTGTAGTCGCCAGTCAATGCCGCCGCCCCGGAGAACCCGCCGCCGATGCCGACACCGGTGAAGAACCGCCAAAGACTCAGCACACCCAGTGATCCGGCCCCGGCACTCAGCAACGAAGCCACCCCGAAAATCGTCAGACTACCGAGGATCAGCGGACGGCGGCCGAAACGATCGCCGATCGGCCCGGCACACAGCGCGCCCACCAGGATGCCGATGCTCGACCACAAAAATGCAATGGTGAACATCGACGGCGGCAAATGCCACGCCCTGATCAGCGACGGCACCGCCCAGGCGACCGCGTTCAGGTCGTAGCCGTCGCACACCTGAACGAGTGTGCACAGCGCGGCGACGCGAAGCTGCAATCCGCCGACCCGCTGGTTTTCAAGCGCGGTCTCCGCCGCCGACAACGCGACATTTGGCATGGTGGCCTCCGGTGCGGCAGCGATCCCGGCGCACGCCAACGAATGCGGGTGCGCCGGGAGGTTGAATTTTTGCAGCTTATACCAACCGGTGTTGAGGCCGACTCTACGGCAGAGTACCGTCATGCCGACGAAGGTCGGCATCCACGTCTTTCATTAGTGAAAACAAAGACGTGGATGATACGCCTCCGCGCACCATGACGATATCAGGACGATCCGCGTGTGTCGGCATCAAAGTCGATTGGTATTACGTATGAATATTCTGGTTCAACCGGAACAGGTTGACGGGATCGTAACGCTGCTTGATCGCCGCCAGCCGGTCGTAGTTCGCCCCATACGCGCCCCGCACGCGATCGACCTCATCATCCGGCATGAAGTTCACATACACAGACCCGGTCGCATGCGGGGTCAGAGCGTCGAACAGACCGCGTGCCCAGGCGATGCAGGTTGCGTCCTGCGCCGAATCGCGCCAGCGCGTATGCACGTTGACGATAAACTGAACGTCGCGCCGGGAAAATGCCGTGGCGTCGCTGGCGACACGGTTAACCCTGGCGCCGAGATGGCCGACGAAGACCTCGCATTCTTCAGTTGGCAACCGGCGAATCGCCTCGATAACGACCGACCCGGCGGCATCGGTAAAGTCCTTGAAGTCGTGACTCTTCCAGTAATTCCGTGCGCCGGGAGTCAGCAGCGGATCGAACGCGGACTGCCAGCCGACAAACGAATGCGGTGACACCAGGTCCACAACTGGTTTTCCCAGTGCCTGGAATGGGGCAGCGGCGTCCTGTCCGTCCTCTACCGAACCGCAGTAGCAAAGCGCGATGATCATGACTTCCTTGTTGTGCCAGTCGGACGGGATGAAAGGGGCCGGAGGCGCCTTGCGCAGCACCAGCCAGCAGGTCAGTTCATCCGGGGCTGCCGCGACAAGGCTGCGGTATTGCGGAATCAGCTCCGCCGCCGCATCCAGCGGATGCACCAGCAGACCCGCCACGACCTGAGGTCCCAACGGGTGCAACTGGAACTCGAACGACGTCACGACTCCGAAATTGCCACCACCGCCGCGCACCGCCCAGAACAGATCGGCGTTCCGGGTCGCGTCGGCCCGCCGGAATTGGCCGTCGGCGGTGACGATATCGACCGAAATCAGGTTGTCGATGGTCAGGCCGAGCTTGCGGCTGGTCCAGCCGAAGCCGCCTCCCAGCGTCAGGCCGGCGATGCCCGTCGTGGCATTGATGCCGACCGGCACGGTCAATCCGAAGGCCTGGGTTTCTTTGTCCACGTCACCGAGCAAAGCCCCGGCTTCAACCTGGGCTCGGCGCGCGTCGGGATCAACGTGCACCGACCGCATGTGCGAGAGATCGAGCATCACGCCGCCCTCGCAAACCGCATTGCCGGTGATGTTGTGACCGCCGCCCCGAACCGCCAGCGCACAGCCATGGTCGCGGGTGAAGTTCACGGTCTGGATGACGTCGGCGGTGCCGGCTGCCTGGATGATCATGGCCGGACGGCGATCGATCATGGCGTTCCAGACGCTGCGGGCGGAATCGTATCCGGCGTCGCCGGGCAGACAAATCGTTCCGCGCAGGTTGGTGCGGAGCGCGGTAATTTCCGCTTCATCGATTTTGGTTGCGCTGCCTGTGTAGGTACGAACGTCAACGGTCATGGTCCTGTCTCCTTGATTGCGCAGTTGGATGTCATTGCAAGTCAAAGGCAGAGGCGGATCGTTAAAGCGGCGTCAGCCATAAGACACGCGCCAATCCGGGCATGGTTGATATCCGCCGGGGCGCGATCCGATGAGTCTTTAGTGGCTGGTATGTAACGAAACGTCCACTATCCCTACACGCGGCGGGCAGGGCTTGCAGCACTATTCGGCGCGGCGGCGGGCACACTTGTTGGTGAGGTCCGGGCCCCCGGCGTGCCGGGGGAGGCGGAGTAACGGACGATCGTCGTCGTGGGCCAAACTTCGCTTCGGGTGGCGCAACGGTTCTAATTTCGACGTTGGAATAACTCGGGACAGGCCATCGATCGGCTTCTGCACCCAAGCCTCATGTAGGTCTTACCGGGAACCCCGGGCGCGTCGCAGGATGGCCAGCATATCCGTTTCGGCACCCTCCGGCCGTCCGGCGATGATCCAGCTTGACAGCAACACGGCCGCGTAGATCGCACCGCCACTGACGGCGGCTTCAGCCAACCGAACGACACCCGCATCGTCCGGCCACCCGAAACCGCAGCCCGCCAAAACCGCGGCCATCGCGGCGGCGGCCAACGCCGGGCGCCACACCCGTCGGAGCATCGCCCCGCCACTGACGCGGAACCGCCGCAGCGCGGTGGCAACCGTAAAACCCTGCTCCAGCACCACCGCCACAGCCGCGGCCATCGCCGCACCCGGCAGGCCGAACGATGGGATCAGCAGTGCCAGAAGCGCAACCCGCACCGCCGCGCCGGCCAGCGTGATGCCGACCAGACGGCCGAGCAGCGCGTGCGCGCTGAGCAAGTGCAGACTGAGATGTCCGAACACCATCACAGTGAAACTCAGGGACAGGATGCGCAGGACCGGCACCGCCTGTTCCCAGCCCGAACCGAATGCCAGCGCCACCAGGGGGGAGGCGACCAACGACAGGCCGACGCCGGCCGGCAAGGTCAGTAACGCGGCCGATCCGATCAGGCGCAGGAAGATTTCTCCGGGGTCCGCCTTCTGCTGCCGTCCCGCCGCGAAACCGGCGAACGCGGCGCGCCCGAGCGGCTCGATCAGTTCGGTGGTGGGTAGGGCGGCGATCTCGGCGCCGAGACTGTAAAAGCCGACCGAGGCTGTATTCAGCATGCCGCCAATCAGCAGGCTGTCGCACCGGTCCCGCACCAGGACGGCCAGACTGAGCACCCACGTCCAGACCGAATACCCGGCCAGTCCGCGCCATGCTTTCAGCGACAACGCGGGCCGGTAGGGATGCATCACGTAGGTCATAACGACGCGCAATGTGCGGTTGACGCCCATGCCCACCAGCATCGCGACGTAAGAGTGGAGCAGAAAGGCGGCGGTGATCGCCGCGACGATGCCGGCCAGTTTGGGCAGCACCATGATCGCGAATTCCTTGTGGAACGCGAAGTCACGGCGGAAATCGACGGCGCCGATATTGCAGAACCCGTCCAGCACCGGCAGGCAGGCGACGAACAGCAGCACTGGTCCCAGCCTCGGATCGGCGAAAAACCCGGCGGCCGGGTAGGCGAAACCGGCGACCAGCAGCGTCACCGACAAGCCCCGCAGCAGGTTCAGGGTGAATGCGGTGTCGTAGAAGGTTCGGCCGGGCGAACTCTCGCGGATCACCGCCTCCTCGGTGCCCAGGGTCAGCATGCCGTCGATGGTCTGCATGATGCTGGTGGACAGGGCGATGATGCCGAAATCGGCCGGCGCGATCAGCCGCACCAGCACCAGGGTGCTGACCAGTCCGAGGACCCGCATCCCCAGCTTCCAGGCCATGACCCAGCCGGCGCCGCGCGCGGTGCGGACGAGCAGGCTGTCTGTGGGGGCGGGTTCGGTCACGGTCGGTCTGTTACCACGCCGAACCGGTGCGTCACAGGCAATCTGGACGAACCGGCCCGATCCTGATCAAGATGCGGCATGAGCATCGTCCTGTATGACCTCGCCGGAGCAGACCCGGACCTGCGGTTCAGCCCGTATTGCTGGCGGACCCGATTCGCCCTCGCCCACAAAGGCCTGCCGGTGGAGACCGTGCCGTGGCGGTTCACCGACGGGGCGGTGATTGCGTTCTCGGGTCAGGGTAAGGTGCCGGTGATTCAGGACGCGGGCAAAGTCGTCTCCGACAGTTGGGCGATCGCGGATTATCTGGAGGAACAGGCACCCACCCCGACTTTGTTCGGCGGCCCGACGGGTCGCGCCCATGCCTCGTTCGTCAATGCATGGGCCGACTCCATCCTTGTCGGCGCCATCGCTCGGTTTATCGTCCGTGATCTGTTGGACATCATCGATTCCAAAGACGTCGATTACTTTCGTTCCAGCCGGGAGGCTCGTTTCGGTGCCACGCTTGAGGCCGTGCAGGCGGGGCGGGAGGACCGCGTGGCGGCGTTCCGCGACCTGCTGCTGCCGGTTCGCCTTCACCTGCGCAAACACCAATGGCTTGGCGGCGCCGCCCCCAGCTATGCCGACCACATCGTCGCCGGCACGCTGATGTGGCCGTATTGCGCCAGCCGGTTCGAGTTACTTGAAGCGAACGATCCGGTGGCCCAATGGCAGGGCCGCATGCTGGACTTGTATGGCGGCCTCGGGCGGGCCGCCAAACGGGCCTAAAGCGCTCCGATCTGCGCCGTCGTCATGACGCCGAGCTGGGTGCTGGTGAAGGCGGGGATCTGAGCCGTGCCCATGGCGTTGAGTTGCGCGGTGGTGAACGCCGGTATCTGACCGGTGCTGAACGCCGGGATTTGACTGGTTGTCAGCGCCGCCATCTGCGCTGTTGTCAGGGCCACGATATCCGCTGTTGTCAGTGCCAGGAGCTGCGTGGTGGACAGCGCCACGATATCGGCGGTGGTCAGCGCTGCGGTTTCGGCGGTCGTCAGGGCGGCGATCGCCGCAGACCCCAACGCCGGCAGTTGTGCCGTGGTCAACGCCAGCACGGCCGCGGATGTCAGTGCCGCGAACTGCGACGATCCAAACCCCATAAGCGCCGAGGTGGACAGGGCGGCGGCCTGAGCGGTGGTGATCGCCCCCGCGTCGGCGGTCGTTAACGCCCCGGTCTGTGCGGATGTCAAAGAAGCGGCCTGGTTTGTCGTCAGGGCGGCGGTCTGGGCGGTGGTCAAGGCGGCGATTTCGCTGGTGGACAAAGCTTTGACATCGGCGGTCGTCATGGCGGCAACCTCGGCGGTTGTCAGGGCCGCGACCTGTGCGGTGGTCAGGGCGGCAGTCTGTGCACTGGTCAACGCGGCGATCTGAGCCGTCGTCAGAGCGGCGGTTTCCGCCGTGGTCAGGGCACTCAGGGCGGCCGTGGTCAGGGCCGGAACCTGTGCCGTAGTCAGTGCGGCGATGTCGCCCGACGCCATGGCAACGATACTCGCGGACCCCAGCCCGGCGATCGCCGTGGTCGAGAATGCCGCGGTCTGCGCCGTGGTGATGGCGCCTGCTTGCGCGGTGGTGAGGGCGGCGGTTTGTGCCGATGTCAGGACCGACACCTGACCGGTCGTCAGGGCCGCGACCTGGGCGGTGGTCAATGCCGCCACCTGTGCCGTTCCAAGCGCTTTGATATCGGCGGTGGGGAGCGCGACGGCCTGTGCCGTGTTCAGCGCCGCGATCTGCGCCGTCGTCAGGCCGGCGGCCTGTGCCGTGGTCAGCGCGGCCACCTGAGCCGTTGTCAGAGCAGCGGTTTCCGCCGTGGTCAGTGCGCTGATCGCGGCCGTGGTCAGCGCAGGGATCTGCGCGGTGGTGAAGGCGGCGATGTCTCCCGATGCCATGGCCGCGAGATCGGCCGAACTCAGTCCCTCGAGTCCAACGGTGGACAAGGCGGCGGCCTGGGCGGTGGTGATCGCACCCGCCTGCGCGGTCGTCAGGGCGCCGATCTGCGCCGAGGACAGCACGGGTATCTGCGCCGTTGTCAGGGCGGCGACCTGCGCGGTTGTCATGGCGGCAATCTGGCCGGTGCCCAACGACTTGATCTGGCCCGTCGTCAGCGCGGCCACCTGGCTGGTGGTCCACGCCGCCAGTTGTGCGGTGGTCAGGCCGGCGATCTGTGCCGATGTCAGGACTGTCACCTGAGCGGTGGTCAATGCCGCGGCTTCGGCCGTCGTCAGGGCGTCGATCGCGGCGGTGGTCAACCCGGGGATCTGAGCGGTGGTCAAGGCGGCGATATCGCCCGATGCCATGGCAACGATACTGGCGGACCCCAGCCCGGCGACGCCGGCCAGAGACAAAGCTGCGGCCTCCGCGGTGGTGATCGCGCCCGCTTCGGCCGTGGTCAGCGCACCGGTTTGCGCCGAGGACAGCACCGGCACCTGCGCCGTAGTCAACGCGGCCACCTGTGCGGTCGTCAGGGCCGCGATCTGGGCGGTGGTCAGCGCCTTCACCTCGGCCGATGTCAGCGCGGCCACCTGCGCCGTGGTCAGTGCCGCGATCTGAGCTGTCGTCAGGGCGGCGACCTGCCCCGAGGTCATGGCGACGATTTGCGCCGTCGTCAGGGCGGCGGTTTCGGCGGTCGTCAGGGCGGTGATCGCGGCGGTGGTCAGGGATGGCATTTGTGCCGTGGTGAAGGCGGCGATATCGCCGGACGCCATCGCGACGATGCTGGCGGACCCCAGTCCCGCGATCCCGGCGGTGGACAACGCGGCAGCCTCGGCGGTTGTGATCGCTCCGGCCTCCGCGGTGGTCAGGGCAGCGGTCTGCGCCGAGGACAGCACCGGAACCTGCGCCGTGGTCAGGGCCGCGACCTGGGTGGTGGTCAGCGCGGCGACCTGCGCGGTTGTCAGTGCCTTGATGCCGGCCGTGGTCAGCGCGGCAATCTGCGCCGTGGTCAGCGCCGCCACCTGGGCGGTTGTCAGGGCAGCGATCTGGCCGGAGCCGAGGGCGGCGAGTTTCGCCGAACTCAGGGCGGCGGTTTCCGCTGTTGTCAACGCGGTGATCGCGGCGGTGGTGAGGGACGGAACCTGCGTCGTGGTGAACGCCGCGATATCGCCGGACGCCATCGCCACGATACTCGCGGACCCGAGACCGGCCATGCCGGAGGTGGACAACGCGGCGGCCTGCGCGGTTGTGATCGCCGCGGCCTGGGCCGTTGTCAGGGCCCCGGCCTGGGCGGAGGACAGGGTTGGAACCTGAGTGGTGGTCAGCGCGGCGATCTGTGCCGTGGTCAGGGCGGCGATCTGGGCGGTCGTCAGGGCCTTCACCTCGGCCGTGGTCAACGCGGCGACCTGGCCGGTGGTCAGTGCGGCGATCTGCGCCGTTGTCAGGGCGGCGATCTGTGCCGATGTCATTGCGATCACCTGAGCCGTCGTCAGGGCCGCTGTTTCGGCTGTGGTCAGGGCGGTGATGGCGGCCGAGGACAGACCCGGTATCTGGGTCGTGGTGAACGCGGCGATGTCACCGGACGCCATGGCAACGATACTGGCGGACGCGAGACCGGCGATCCCGGCCGTGGACAGCACGGCGGCCTGGGCCGTGGTGATCGCCCCGGCCTGCGCCGTTGTCAGCGCGCCGGTTTGGGCGGACGACAGCACGGGAACCTGCGCGGTGGTCAGGGCGGCGACCTGGGCCGTCGTCAATGCCGCCACCTGAGCGGTGGTCAGCGCCTTGATCCCGGTGGTTGTCAAAGCGGTGGCCTGACTTGTTGTCAGAGCGGCAATCTGCGCCGTGGTCAGCGCCGCGATCTGTGCCGAGGTCAGCGCCGCGATCTGGGCGGTGGTCAGGGCGGCGGTCTCGGCCGTGGTCAGGGCAACGACGGCGGTTGTCGTCAGGGCGGGAACCTGGGCCGTGGTCAGGGCGGCGATGTCACCCGACGCCATGGCGGCGATGCTGGCGGAGCCAAGCCCGGCGATCCCCGTGGTGGACAGAGCGGCGGCCTGGGCGGTGGTGATGGCTCCGGCCTGCGCGGTTGTGAGCGCCCCGACCTGCGTCGAGGACAAGGCAGGGACCTGGGCGGTGGTCATTGCGGCGACCTGGGCCGTGGTCAGGGCGATGATTTGCGCGGTGGTCAACGCTTTCAGTTCGGCTGTGGTCAATGCTGCGATCTGGCCGGTGGTCAATGCGGCGATCTGCGCGGTCGTCAGTGCCGCGATCTGAGCTGATCCCCAGGCGACCAATTGCGCGGTGGTCAACGCGGCCGTCTCGGCTGTCGTCAACGCCCCCAGCGCGGCGGTGGACAGGGCCGCCATCTGGGCGGTCGTGAGGGCCGCGATGTCGCCCGACGCCATGGCGACGATGCTGGCGGAACCAAGCCCTGCAATTCCCGCGGTGGACAGAGCGGCGGCCTGAGCCGTTGTCAGCGCGCCCGCCTCGGCTGTCGTCAGGGCGGCGGTTTGCGCCGAGGACAGGACCGGAACCTGGGCGGTGGTCAGCGCCGCGATCTGAGCGGTGGTCATCGCCGCCACCTGTGCGGTCGTCAGGGCCTTGACGTCGGCGGTCGTCAAAGCGGCGGCCTGTGCGGTGGTCAACGCCGCGATTTGAGCCGTCGTCAGGGCGGCGGCCTGAGCCGATCCCAAGGCCAGGATCTGAGCGGTGGTCAGCGCCGCTGTCTCCGCCGTGGTCAGCGCTCCGATCGCCGCGGTGCTCAGCGCCGGAACCTGCGCAGTGGTGAAGGCGGCGATGTCGCCGGATGCCATGGCGGCGATGCTGGCGGTTCCCAGTCCGGCGATGCCCGTGGTGGACAGCGCGGCGGCCTGCGCGGTAGTGATCGCTCCCGCCTGAGCGGTCGTCAGGGCGGCGGTTTGCGCCGAACCTAACACCGGAACCTGAGAGGTCGTCAGCGCGGCCACCTGCGCCGTGGTGAAAGCCGCGATCTGCGCGGTCGTCAGGGCTTTGATCTCGGCGGTCGTCAAAGCGGCGGCCTGTGCCGTGGTTAACGCGGCGATTTGTGCTGGTGTCAGCGCCGCGGCCTGTGCCGGCATCATTGCGGCGATTTGCGCTGTTGTCAGCGCCGCGGTTTCCGCCGTGGTCAGTGCGTCGATGGCGGCGGTGGTCAACGCGGGGACCTGTGCCGTGGTGAAGGCGGCGATGTCGCCGGATGCCATGGCAACGATGCTGGCGGACCCCAACCCGCCGATACCGGCGGTGGACAGCGCGGCGGCCTGAGCGGTGGTGATCGCGCCTGCCTCGGCCGTTGTCAGGGCGCCGGTCTGGGCGGACGACAGCACCGGAACCTGCGCCGTGGTCAGCGCGGCGACCTGGGCGGTGGTCATGGCCGCGATCTGCGTCGTGGTCAGCGCCTTTACTTCGGCGGTCGTGAGGGCAGCGGCCTGAGCGGTGGTCAGAGCCGCGATCTGGGCGGTTGTCAGGGCGGCAACCTGTGCGGAGCCGAGTGCGATCACCTGTGCCGTCGTCAGCGCGGCGGTTTCCGCCGTGGTCAATGCCGCCAGTGCCGCCGTGGACAACGCCGGAACCTGGCCCGTGGTCAAAGCCGCAATGTCGCCGGATGCCATGGCCGCGATGGCGGCGGACCCCAACCCGGCAATACCGGCGGTGGACAGCGCGGCGGCCTGCGCGGTGGTGATCGCGCCTGCCTCGGCCGTTGTCAGGGCGCCGGTCTGGGCGGACGACAGCACCGGAACCTGCGCCGTGGTCAGCGCGGCGACCTGAGCCGTGGTCATGGCCGAGATCTGCGTCGTGGTCAGCGCCTTCACCTCGGCGGTCGTCAGTGCCGCGACCTGAGCGGTTGTCAGGGCCGCGACCTGTGCCGTGGACAGCGCCGCGATCTGAGCGGACCCCAACGGGGAAATTTGCGCGGTTGTCAGCGCGGCGGTCTCCGCCGTGGTCAGGGCGGCGACTGCGCCGGTGGTCAAAGCCGGCATCTGGGCGGTCGTAAAGGCGGCGATATCGCCCGATTCCATGGCCACGATGCTGGCCGCCCCAAGCCCCGCGAGCCCCGCCACGGACAAAGCGGCGGCCTGCGCGGTCGTGATGGCGCCGGCCTCGGCCGTGGTCAGCGCGGCGATCTGGGCCGAGGTCAGCGCGGCGACCTGTACGGTTGTCAGGGCAGCGATCTGCGCCGTTGTCATCGCGGCCATCTGCGCCGAACCCAGCGCCTTGATCTGCGCGGTCAGCAGCGTGGCGGTCTGGCCGGTCGTCAACGCGGCGATCTCCGCGGTGGTCAAGGCGGCGGCCTGGGCGGACCCCAGCGCGATCACCTGGGCGGTGGTCAGGGCCGCGACTTCCGCCGTCGTCAGCGCATCCAGGGCGCCCGCCGTCAACGCCGGTATCTGTGTGGTCGTGAACGCCGCCACGTCGCCCGACGCCAACGCGGACGTTTGCGCGGAACCCAGTCCGGCCAGGGCCTTGGTGGTCAGCGCGGCAGCCTGCGCGGTGGTCAGCGCCGCGGCCTCGGCCGTCGTCAGCGCCGCGATCTGCGCGGAGGTCAGCCCGATGACCTGACCCGTCGTCAAGGCCGCGATCTGCGCGGTTGTCAGCGCGGCGATCGTGCTGGTCGGCAAAGCGGCGATCTGGGCAGAGGTCAGGGCGGTGATGGACGACATGGCTGCGCGCTCCGAATAGATTTTGAGAATCGGTTTGACTGGCGTGGTGAAGGCGAAATGCTCTCAGCCCGAGAGCAACCATGACGACAAAAGGTTAACGGGGCGTAAACACCGGGCATTTTATTTTCTCTCCAGGCGATTTTTCTTGCCCGTGATTTTTTTGGTCGGCGTTAACCGGCTTTTAACGCCTCCCGGTTCAGGATGCCGGCATGTCTGGCGCCTTCCTTTGGCTGAACCGAATGCTCGCCGTCCCGGGTGTGCCGGCGGCGTGTCTTGTCCGGGCGAAAGTGTTGGCGGGACGGGGGGACGAATTTGGCGCTTTCCGGTTGTTCGCCCGCGCTGCCAGGGCCGGCCTGCCGGAGGCCTGTTATCGGCTGGGACGCTGCTACCTTCTGAATCTGGGCGTGCCCCCCGCAATCAATGAGGCACTTCGCTGGCTGGGGCGCGCGGCGGAATCCGGCGACGCGGCGGCGCGGACCCAGCTTGGATCGCTGGCCCTGCAAGGCGTGACGGATCGCGACCCCGGGGCGCTGTTTGACGCGCCAGGCTCCGGCCCCGATTACGACCGGGCCGAACACTGGTGCCGCCTGGCCGGAACAGCGGAGGCCAAGGCGCTGCTGGCCTTCATCCTGACCGAGGGACCCGCTGCCCGGCGCGATCCGGCGGCGGCCGACGCCCTCTATCAGCAAGCCGCCGACGCCGGCTGGCCAGGCGGTCAGCTCGGTGTTGCCGCACGCCTGTTGCGGCAAGGCGGGCAGGCCAACGCGCAACGCGCGGCGGTGCTGCTACGTGGTGCCGCCGCCGCCGGGCTCGCCACGGCGCATCATCTGCTGGGCGTGTTGGCGGAAAGCGGAGCAGTCGGCGCGGCGGACGTCATCGCCGCCGCAACCCACTACAAACTGGCGGCCGAGGCCGGTTACGTCCCGGCTCAGGTTCGCTATGGATTCGCGATGCTCCTCGGCCGGGGTATTCCGCGCGACCTGTTCGGAGCGGAAACATGGCTCCGGCGCGCGGCATTGGCAGGCGATCCACAGGCGGCGGCGGTGGTCGGCTATTTATATGTGCGCGACGGCGATTTGCCGGCCAACCATAGCGAAGCCGCGATCTGGCTGCGCCGAGCCGCTGAAGCAGGCCACCGGGGGGCCGCCCGAACGTTGGGGCGGCTGTTGCTGCTGGGGGTGGGTGTGCCCCGCGATTTGGCGGATGCCGCGCACTGGCTGCGCCTCGCCGCCGAGGCTGGCGTGCGTTCGGCATGGGCCGACCTGGTCCGTCTGGCATTGACCGGCCAGGCCGGGGACGCAGACCGCGCAGCGGCCGCGCAATGGCTGCGGGCCGAGGCGGCGGCCGGCGATCCGGCGGCCCGGTTCGAGTATGGGTTGTGTCTGGCGCAGGGAATTGGCGTCGAACAGGACCTGGCAGCGGCGTTGGACTGGGTCCGCCGCTCGGCGATCGCGGGACATGGCGACGCGATGGCGATGCTGGCTCAGTTACCGGCGGTGTAAGCTTTGTGCATTGGGTTCAAACACATGTGGAAAGAGCCGATCCGGCGGGTCTGGTCTCCGCCATCCGCAGCAGAGCCACCTCGAAATGGCGGGTGAACCCGGCGATATCGCCCAGGGAGCCTGCCCATGGGGTTTCGCTGAAGTGCGCTCGGTAGGCCGCGTAGTAACTCGGATCGGTGGCGAGTGCCACGGCCGTCGCACCATAGGCGTCCATCGTCTCCGTCACACCGGCATCCGCGCCGATCGCGTGCAACATGCCAGCCGCCATGCGCGATGCGAACGATCGCCCGGCGAGTGTCAAAAGCGGCAGGCCCATGCGGATGGCGTCGCTGGCGATGGTGCCGGCATTGTAGGGAAACGTGTCCAGGAACACGTCCGCCAGCGCCAGCCGAACCATATAGGTGGCTGGATCGGTGCGGCGGGCAAACAGCAGCCGTTCCGGCGCGATACCGGCGATCATCGCCCGCAAACGCAGGTTCTGGCGCGACCAGATGTTGTCATCGACCAGCCACAGCACGCTGTCCGGCGCGCCGTGCAGGATCCGCATCCATCCCGCGAACATTGTCTCGGTGATTTTGTAGTGGTTGGAAAAACAACAGAATACAAAACGATCGTCCGGCAGTCCGGCCTGCGCGCGCGACAGCGGCGCCCCGACCACCCGCTTGCTGTCGTTGGCCTGATACAGCCGCTGGATCGGCATCGGCGCCGGATGGTAGGACGCCGCGATGGCCGGCGGCACGACGAAATCGTCGCACAGCATGTAATCCAGTTCCGGCAACGCCACCGGGCCGATGAAACCAAGATAGGTCGCCTGGATCGGCGCCGGCTTCCAGCGCAGGATTTGCAGGCGTCCGCCGGATGTCAGGCCGTTCAGGTCGATCAGGATGTCGATCTCGTCGTCGCGAATGCGCCGGGCCGCCGCCTCGTCGGACATCGATCGAACCGACGTGAAATGGTCGAACGCGGCAATCACGCGGGTTCGGATCGGGCTGCCGTCCTCGGGGCTGGCGCAGTAGCCGTGGACTTCGAACCGTTCGCGGTCGTGGCGTTCGAACAGTTCCACGATCAGATAGCTCATGGCGTGACTGCAGAAGTCCGATGACAGGTAGCCGATGCGAAGCCGGTCATGATGGTAACCGCCAGCCGGGGCCAACGCGGGGCGAGGATGCGTCTTGCGGGCGATGAACCCGGCGGCGATGGCGCGCTGTGCCGTCACATCGTCGGTCAGCGCCAGCGCGGCGAGCGGCCCGGATTGCCGCAGCAGATCATCGTGCGACAGGCCGGGAATGATCTCGGCGAGCACCGGCCATTGGCACATTTTTTGCCTCAGATGCAGCCAATGCTGCACCGCGTCCGGCTGATCGTGCCGGGTCAGCAGGCTGGTGCGCAGCGCCTCCGCCGCCTGTGCCAGGTCGCCGGATTGTTCCAGCAGCCGCGCCCGCTGGTTCAGCAACATCGTGCGGGATTCGTCCGGCTGTAGAGCGTCATCCCAGACCTGGAGTGCCGCCGCCGCCGCACCCTGTCGTTCAAGCTGGAGACCAAGGTTGATCGCGGCCGGGGCGAAGCCGGGCCTGATCTCCAATGCGGTCCGATAGGCTTGTATCGCCCTCGCGTTATCGCCGGATGCCCCGAGTTCGGTGCCGAGATTGAACCATGCAGCGTGCAGGCCGGGTGTTCCGGGAGCAGTCGCGGCGATCCAGTCACGATACAGCGTGATCGCTGCTCTCGCCCCGGTGCCCGATCCGATTGCCTCGATAACGGCGACGATCTCACGGAAGGAAGTGGCCATTTCTCTGCCTGTCAGGTTTCACAGGCGGCATATGACAACGAAAAGTACTAATATTCGGTTAACGCGGCGGCTGATTCCGTGCGTGGATGATGAGGCCATCCGATGTCGTCAGACGCCGCCATCCCGGCATGTCATCCATCGCCGCGGTAACAACGCTTCCTCGTTCTCCGGGACGGCACCGAGGATTACTCCGGCTGAGCGGCCTTGTGCGCCAGCAGGGCCATCAGCCGCCGGTCGCGCCATTCCTGCCGCACGGGCTGCATGTTCGCCGGCAATTCCGCTCGGCGATCGGCATGCAGACGGTTCACCAGCGCCGCATCCCACTCCAGCGGTTTCATTTGTTCCTGCATCGTCGCGTACAGGGGGCCGTAGCGGTTGCAATAATCCGCCAGACCGCCGGGAGCGTTCAGGTCGATCGTTTCCAGCGGCCCCATGAAACTCCAGCGCAGGCCAAGCCCGTCCTTCACCAGCGCATCCAGATCTGCGGGTGAGATGACATCGTCGGCGACAAGCCGGAACGCTTCGGCCAGCAGCGCCCCTTGCAGGCGGTTCAGGGCGAAGCCTTCGATTTCTTTTTTCACCGTCGCCGGGACCTGGCCGGCTTCGATCATGATCTCCCGCGTGCGTGCCGTCACTGCCGGATCGGTCCACGGGGCAGGGCAGATCTCCACCAGCGGAATCAGATAGGGCGGGTTGACCGGATGCGCGATCAGGCAACGATTGCGGGTTTTCAGGTGCTCCGTGAACGCGCTGGCCGGGATGCCGGAGGACGATGACGCAATGATCGCGTCCGGCCGGGCGGCGCGTTCCAATTCCTCGAACAACGGGCGTTTGATGTCGGAACGCTCCGGCCCGTTCTCCTGAATGTAGTCGGCGTCGCGCACCGCTTCCCACATCGATGCCATCGGATGAATACGGGCCAGGACCGTTTCGGGCTCGTGCGGCAACAGGCCGGCGGCGCGCAGTTCCGGCAGCCGGTCGGCGATGAACGCCATGGCCTGCGTGGTCTGAAGCGGGAACTGGTCCCACACATTCACCTCGAAGCCCGCCCGGGCGAAAACAATGCACCACGCTCGGCCGATCAGCCCGGCCCCGATGACGGCGATTTTGGTCATGCTGGGTTCTCCTGTTGGGCAATGAGATGCCACGGGCCGGGTTTCCGGGCAACCGCTTGCGCTGTCGCCTGTTGGGCGGCACTTTCCCGGACTGAAAACAGGAGGGAACACGCGATGACCAACAACACCCGGGTGGCGGTGCTGGACGACTGGCAAGGGGTGGCACGCGGCGCCGCCGATTGGGCTCCCCTGGAGGCACGCGCCGAGGTGGTGGTGTTCCAGGACGCGTTCGCTGACGAAAACGACGCGGTCGCGAAACTCGCTGATTTTGACATCGTATTGTCGATGCGGGAGCGGACGCCGCTGCCGGCCTCGCTGATCAACCGGCTGCCGAAATTGCGCATGCTGGGCATGACCGGCGCGCGGAACCTGTCGCTGGATACGGCGGCCTGCACCGCCCGCGGCATTCCGGTGTGCTGTACGCAGGGCGGCGGTTATGCCGATTCGGCGACGGCGGAGCTGGCGCTGGGGCTGCTGATCGGCGCGGCGCGTGGCCTGGCGGTGGGCGATGCGAATATGCGGGCGGGCGGTTTCCAGATGGGCGTGCCGGTCGGCATCGGCCTGGCCGGTAAAACACTCGGCGTCATCGGGCTGGGGCGGCTCGGTGGGTATATGGCGACGTATGCCAGGGCGCTGCGGATGAACGTGATCGCCTGGAGCCAGAATTTAACCGCCGAGAAAGCCGAGGCGGTGGGGGCGAGGTTGGTGTCGAAGGACGAACTGATGTCCACATCGGACGCGATCAGCATCCACATGGTGCTGTCGGATCGCAGCCGCGGGCTGGTCGGACGCGCCGATATCGCCAGGATGAAGCCGGGCACCATCCTGGTAAATACCTCGCGCGGGCCGATCGTCGATGAGGCGGCGATGCTGGAGGCGCTGCACGCTGGCCGCATCGTTGCGGCTTTGGATGTGTATGACCGGGAGCCGTTGGCGGTCGATCACCCGCTGCGGACGGCGCCGAACACGATGCTGAGCCCGCATCTGGGCTATTGCGTGAAAGAGACGTGGGACGGGTTCTATCCGCAGTCGGTCGAGAACGCGCTGGCGTTCCTGGACGGCAAACCGGTGCGGGTGACCAATCCGGAGGTGTTGAAGGGGTAAGTCTCTACCGCGACACGCTTCAATGAGTTTTGCTGGCGGAATGAGACTCCTTGGTCAGTCATCCGTCAGCGTAACGCAAACATCGTTTCCAGCTCGCGGCGTGGACAATCATCCGTTTTTCAACCAATTTTAGAGTCCCACCCCCCCTATCCACCGTTACCCAGCAGCGCCCGCTTCAACTGTTGCGTTGGCGGCACGGGTCCCAGGAACGTCGCCAGCAAAGTCTCGGCGAAGTGATGATCCGAAATATCGCCCAGGCTCCGGCCATTGAAGGTCACGGAAACGCCTTTGGACGTGAACGTCATTGTCGTTTCGTCGCCGCGATGGATGGGGGGCACTGAAACCAAAAACCGCTCGATATCCTGTGGATCAAGATAGCATTCTGGCGGCCGGCAATTATTGGCGAAGCCGTCCCGCCACGCGCTCCGCGCGCGATCCGCATCGACATCGCGCAGAAACCGGATATCGAGCACTTTCGGTTCCGGAGAATGCAGGATCGTATTGGGATTGTCGCTGCGATGTTCCAGATACAGTCCGGCAACGTAGATATGAATCCCGAAGACTGACCATGTGCGCAGCCCCATTCCGTTCAGCCGCAGCCGTACGCCATCCACGATGCGGATCTCCGGCATCGCGACATCGTCCAGCACGGCGCCCCGAACCGGGTAAATGGACGCCAAACCGATCGCTGCCGAAACCAGAACGCGGATCATCGGGCATCCTCCCATCAACCTCCTTCCAAGTATGGTCATGATGAGCGCGAACGAAAGCCGTCATCGCGCGACAAATTCTGTCAGTTCTGGCGTTTTCGGAAGTTGAGCCGGTCAGGACACCGCGTCATTGAACGCCGGCGCCCGAACGCTGTTCCACAACAGGCCGCCGAGAAACCCTGTAACGACGGTCCAAACAACCAGTTCGACCGTCGCGGACAGGAGCCCCGGCGTGCTGGTGGCGCCGTCGATCACGACGGCCGCGATCACCGATGCCGCGAAATACATCAGCATCCCAACAAACGGGAACGTGATGGGAAACACCCGGTGCGACGACAGCGCCGTCACCCCCACCAGCACCAGGCCCGCGAGCAGCCGGCTGATCGCGGCGCCATCCGGCCCGAACGGCGGTGTCAGGATCGCCGCGGCCGCAACGGCTGCGGCGGCGGCCATTGCCGTGCAGGTGACGTTCTTTCCGGTGTGCCCCGGCATCAGCATGCCGACGTTCACGGCATGGCTGAGAGCAAGGCATGTCACCGAACCGAGGCAACAGCCCAGGACCAGCGGCGACGCAACCACTCCCGGCGCGATCAGCGGCAGCAGAATGTCGCGCCCCAGCCAGACAATACCTGACACATACGCGCAGATCACGGACAGCGCAGCGGCCGAACGCCGAAAGAACAACCGTCCCTGGTCGATATCGTTCAGCCGTTTGAAGCGTTCCGTGGGAAACCAAAGCCCGAACGGAACCACGATGGCCTGCGCCATGATCGCTGCCGTTTTTAAATGCAATGTGTAGGTTCCGACCGCGACCACGCCGCTAAACCCGGCCACGAACCAGCGATCGGTCATATCCATCAGCGCGTAGATGAATGTGGTCAGCAGCAGGGGAAAGCCGTAACGCACCGCGTCCAGGTAAACCGCTCGGTCGAACCGGGGTTGCGGGCGCAGGATAGCGAGTGCGGCCAGGCTGACGGCGAACACGCAGGCGCCCCGGGTCAGGAAGGCCATGTTGACCGAGATCGGACCCTGCTCACGAAGGATCAGCAGCACCACCAGATAGAGCAGGTTGCGTGACACCAGGACGGCGCCGAACGGCCCGGATGCGCTGCTGGCCCGTAAGCCGGTCAACGTCATCAGGATCAGGGCCTCGCCAGCAACGGCCAGCAGCAAAGCGTTTGTCCAGGCAGAATGGAAGATGGCTTCAGCGATCAGACCGATCGCCGCAAGACAGAGTGTCGTGGCCGGCAGTGTGCTGACCAGCAACAGACCGGCCACGACGGGCAATTGCATGCGATCCATGTGCAGCATCTTGACCATCGCATGATCGATACCGAACAACACCAGCGACGCCAGCGGTGTCAGCATGGGATCAACCAGCGCCCACACACCGAAATCGGCCGGTGTCAGGCCACCCCAGAGCACGCGGGTCTGAACGAGGGTCAGCACCGCCGCCACGCCGGTTGCGGCGCCATACACGGCGATGCCGCCCGGGTGCCGTCCCGTCCGAGCCAGCCGGGCTTTCAGTGCAACGCGTGAGGGTGGATTCAAACGGCTGACGTCAGGACGATCGGGATCACACACACATCACCGAACGATGACTCCGGGATCGTTTTTGTTGCCAGCCTCCGGCTGCGCAACTCCAGCCTTATCGCTCAGTCCCTTGTGCGCCATTTTCCCTATGTTGATGAAAGGCGTCGCATAGAGTTGGGCGACTGTGCGATAGTTCTGTCCCTCGGTTTCCGGCAAGCCGAGCCGGAAGCTGCCGCGCGGTTCGGAGTACAGGAACGTGCCGAACAACTTGTCCCAAACCGAGAGGAGCAATCCGAAATTCTTGTCCCAGTGACGCGGTTCTTTGCTGTGATGCAAATGATGCTGAGAGGGGCTGAGGAATATGTTTTCGAGCCAGCCGTATGACATGTCGATATGGGAATGGCGAAGGTGATAGAAACTGAGCGCGTTCACCAGGAAGTAAGCATCGACCCCGGCAATGGTGTTGTCATAGATCGGCATCGAAAACAGGTAGGAAAACACCCCGATCACCGCGCCGGACGTCAATGCAACGCCGGTATTATCAAATATCTGTTGGGCGGGATGAAATCTTTTGTTGGTGATCGGGATCAGGAACTCAGAAGAGTGATGGATCTTGTGGAACTCCCACATCACCTTAATTTTATGATCCAGATAATGGGTGTAGAACGTCGCGAAATCGGCCCCGATGATCACGGCGGTCACCACGATCAGCCAAACCAGCGTGGTTTCCGGCACTTGAGCATGCGGGCCGAACAGCCGGGTCAGGCCTTCGTAACTGCTGGTGGAAATAAAGATGCTGCCCAGAAGCAGGGGGGCGATGAACAGTGGCGTGGCAAGCCGATTCAAGGCGTAGATGATGAGATCGGTGTGCACCGTCTTGGTGGTGAACATGGCCGCCGGAAAGCAAAAGCGCAAGAAACCGTGGAAGGTTTTGGGTAGTCCGTGATTAGTCCGAACCAGGAATGTTATCGCGGCGCCAATGGCAAGCGATACCCAGGTCATGATGGTAACAAAAAAAGTGAAGCTCACGAAATGTGATAATATTCTCGAAATAAGAGGCCAAAACATCTAAACCTCATTGCACAAAACTGTGCTGTCAATCTTAGGGGATAGGGCCAAGCCAGTCCTACACAGCGGATTCACTGGATTTGTGTTCGCCTAAGCGCCCAATCCGGTGTGCGTATCGTTTCGTGTTTTTTATCTCTGACTTTCTAAATCCACCAGCGGGATTTTTTCATTTGTGCGTGAGACGCCGGCCGCTATCGGGCCGCTCCTGACGACCGGACTGATTTGTGGTGTTGTCTGACCCATTGACGCGTTTCGACTAAATGTGGCGCCTCAAACGGCGCGTGTAACGCCCGGCTGTGTCATCGCCGCCAGGACCCGCGCGGACGTAGCGTCATAGCGTCGCGGTAACCGCGACGCCGCGCGATGCGGGCGCCGGGCAATGCACCAGCACCTCCTCCAGCCTGTCCAGCAGGTAGTCGGCATCGGCATCGTCCATTGTCTCGACCAATGTCAGGACCCCGGTGATCACGCGGGAGCGAAACCGTTCCCGTTCGAGCGGCGTTCCGTCGAAGACTGTGTCATCCACCACCTCGACCGCCGCCAGCACGGCGCCATACAGCGCCGCGGGCATGGCCGCCTTGCGATACAGGGCCTCCAGTCCGCGACGGCCGGGCTCATGAATCAGGATTTGTGTATGGTCGAGCGAAATGCCGCTCCGCACCGCCATCCCTGCCTCAAAGAATGCGACATCGCCCGTGCAAATCGCGCGCAGCAGCAAAGACGGCGTCAGCCGCCCATGGCGGTGCATGTGAGTCACCATGTGCTGAAGGTTGGTGTCCGAGGCACCCGAACTCAGGTGAATAACGGCATGCTCCCGGGCGCTCAGCACGATGTCCGAGGCAATTGCCGGCGCAAGATCGTGGTGCATTACCAGATGAGTCTGGAGCGCCTTCGACACCATGGTCACGAGGCGTTCGGCAACCGCGAGCGGCAGCCGGGCGCTCAGAACCATCGCTTCCTTCACCCGTATGCTGCCCGCGAAGCGGTCCAACGCCCGATGGAAGCTGGCCGAGGCGATGCTGGCGCGCTCGTTGCCCATCAGCATGACAACCGCGGGTTCCTGTGCCCGGATGATAATAACGTCGGATACCGCTTCGCTCAGGTTTGGCCGGCTGGCGATCGCCTCTTGTTTGGGACCGGAGTTGCCACGCACGATTTCGATCAGGTCTGCGTCTGTCAGCACCAGGCTGTCGGCCAGCAGCGGCAGGGCGACGAACTCCACATCGTTCGCCAGTTTTTTGGCCACGTCGTGCGGCAACAGCGAAGCGTGGCGCAGGCCGCGCGACAGCGCCGCTCGGACCTTCACCTCCACATCCTTGGCCAGGATGCGCACGATATCCTGTGCCAATGCGACCTCGGCGGCGGTCAATCTCTTGCCCGACAGGTCGGAGGCGAGCTTGCCCGCCAGTTCCACCCGCATATCGGGCGAGGGTTCGGCCATTAACCGAGCGACATCGTGGGAAGACAGTGTGGCAGGCATTGGAACCTCGTGCGATTACGGATCGCACGAGTGTGACAGGGAAGCATGAACAAGCGGTTAACGCGGGCCTTACAAAAACGCGCTAAGATGTCGTTAGCCGCCGCAGCAGACTGCCCTCCGTCAGAATCTGAGACATGACTTCCGGCTGACCGCCATGTGCCGGGAAGAACACATACAATGGCACGCCATCGCGTCCGTTCTGGCGCAGGAAGGCGGTGATCGCCGGGTCCTGCCGGGTCCAGTCCCCCTTCAGATAGGTCACATCGCCCGCCGCGAACGCCTGCCGAACCTGGTCCGTGTCGATCGCCACCCGTTCATTCAGCAGGCAGGTCACGCACCAAGCCGCTGTCATGTTTACGAATACCGGCCGTCCGGCGGCGCGCAGCGCGGCCAGCCGTTCGGGGGTATAGGCCTCGGCCGATTGGGCGGTTTCCGTCGCCCCGACCGGGACGGCGGACATTCCCGATAAAACCGTCAACGCGGCCATCACCGCGACCGCCGCCGCGGCCTGTCCGAACCGTCGCGGCTGCACTTCCGCCGCCTGCGTGATGCCGAACACCCAGCCGGCGAAACCGACCAGCACCAGTCCCGCGGCCGTTGCCAGCACACCGGATGGGCCGGACTCCTGACTGACCACCCACATCAGCCACGCCGCCGCGCCGTACATCGGGAAGGCCAGCGTTTGCTTCAGCACGTCCATCCAGCGTCCCGGCCGCGGCATCAACCGAGCAAGACCGGGCATCGCAGCCAGCGCGACGTATGGCGCGGCCAGGCCGAGACCCATCGTCGCGAACACCAGCACGGTAATGGCCGGAGGCGCCGCCAGTCCGGCCGCCACCGCCACGCCCATGAACGGCGCGGTGCAGGGCGTCGCCACCAGCACCGCCAGCAATCCGGTAAAGAAACTGCCCGCCACGCCCTTCCGGCCGGCCAACCCGCTGCCTGCTCCGGTCACGCCGGCGCCGACCTGGAACACGCCGGACAGATTCAGCCCGACGGCGAACAGCAGCCAGGTCATGCCTGCGACGAACACCGGCGAGGAGAATTGGAACCCCCATCCCGCCGCCGTTCCCGCCGCCCGTGTCGCCAGCAACAGCCCGGCTAACGCGATGAACATGGTCAGCACGCCGGCCGTATAGGAGACAGAATGGGCGTGGCCTTTGCCGGCATGACGCGCCAGTGCCACGGCCTTCATCGCCAGGATCGGGAACACACAGGGCATCAGGTTCAGGATCAGTCCACCCAGAAACGCGAACACCAGGATCTGCCCCAGCGGCGGCATCGCCGGGGATGGCGGCGGGCCAGGCTGCGCCTCCAGCAAGACATCGGTCTGCATCCCGGCGCGATCCCGCACTGACAACACACCGCCGAGGCTGGTCGATGCGTCGAAGCCGTGCGCGGGCTTCAGCGTCAGGGTAAACCCGCCGTTGCGCACCGACAGCGGCTGCGCGGCATCGTCCTGAATGCGATCCCCCTGGTCCGGGATGAACCACGCATCCGTGATCGTGGAGGTCGATAATTCCGGCCCCTCCACGAACAACGTGCCATCCGCCGAAATATGGGCCGTCCAGGGCGATACCCGCGGCACCGCTCTGTCATGCGCCGCGAACAGATCCGTTTGAGGCGACGGAGCGGGCGTCCCGACCGGCACGTTCAGGGTGAAATCACCCTCCTCGGGAACGCAGATATCTTTGCAGACCAGCCATTGGGCATGCGCCTTGATCGTGCCCGTTTGCATCGTAACGGTGACCGGCAGAAGCACTTCGCCGGTGTAGGCATAGGTCATGACAGGACCTTCGGCGACACGGCGCGGTGTCGGCCAGTCAATGGCCGACTGGTTGCCGGATTCGATGGTCAGGTCCGGAGGTACGCCGGCATCACCGGGATTTTTCCAATATGTATGCCAGCCGTCCGCCATCCGCAGCCGCAGGCCGACGCGAAACGGCGTGTTCGGTCGCATTGCATCAGTGTCAGTCACCAGCGTCGCGACCGCGCGTTTGCTGCTGACGGGCGTGCTTTCCATCGCATGCGCACATGTCGCCGTGACCGCCATCAATATCGCCAGCAAAAGCCGCTTCATGCCGTCTCCGTTCACCGTCAACCCGGCTGATATGCGCTTCCGGGACCCGCGATGCCAGCCGAGGGACTACCCATCCCGGATTTTTCGTCCTAGCGTTCCTGTAACGCGCATAAAATTGGGGAAACCGCTGATGACAACCAACGGCTTTGGGGGAGATTGCCTCGCCGGTGTCCGGGTCCTGGACATGACGCAGTTCGAGGCCGGGCCGTCCTGCACCGAAACTTTGGCATGGATGGGTGCCGAGGTCGTGAAGGTCGAAAACCCCAAAGGCGGCGATCCCGGGCGGTCGCTGGGCGGTAAGCCGGGCGTGGACGATCCGTATTTCCTGAATTTTAATGCCAACAAAAAGTCGATTACGGTCAACCTGAAGGACCCTCGTGGCCTGCAGTTGGTGAAGGATCTGGCGGCCAAGGCCGATGTGTTGGTGGAGAATTTTGCCCCTGGCGCGATCGAACGGCTGGGCTTGGGCGCGGATGTCATTCGCGCTTTGAACCCGTCCATTATCTATTGTCAGGTGAAGGGGTTTGGTGAGGGTAGTCCGTACGAGAAAAACCTGGCCTTCGACATGATCGCGCAGGCGTGCAGCGGTATTATGAGCACGACCGGCGAACTGGATGGCCGCCCGCTAAAGCCGGGTCCGTCATTGGGCGATACCGGCACCGGCATGTTGCTGTCTATTTCTATCCTCGGCGCGCTTTACCGGCGGAAGGCGACGGGGCAGGGGGATCATCTGGAAATCGCGATGCAGGACGCGATGCTGCACTATATGCGCATCGCGTTCGCGCAGCAGGCCCGCACCGGCAAACCGGCGCCGCGCGCGGCCGATGTGTCGGTGACGGGCGGCAATCCGCCGATGGGCACGTTCCCCAGCCTGGGCGGTGGTCCCAACGACTATGTGTATGTCTATACATCACGAGCCAACCCGGAACATTGGCGGCGGTTGTTGGGGGTGATCGGGCGGGAGGATCTGATCGGCGACGTACGTTACGACAGCCCGGCTGCCCGCGCGGAAAACGCCGCTGAGGTGAACGCCATGGTGGCTGACTGGACCCGCCAGCGCACCAAGCACGAAGCCATGGAGATCATCGGTGCCGCCGGCATTCCCGCCGGCGCGGTGCTGGACACCATGGAGCTGACAGAAGACCCGACCTTCGAACAGCGCGGCATCATGCAGACCATCGACCACCCTGTGGTGGGACCGTTCAAGATGGTCGCCTGGCCCGTTCGCTTTTCCGGCAGCCCCCCGCCGGTCAAGCCCGCACCGTTACTGGGGGCTAACAACGACGACGTGCTGACCAACTGGCTGGGTTTTGACAACGACACAGTCAACGGTCTGCGCGGCGACAACATCATCGGCTAACTGAGGGAGAACAACAAAATGGCGGAAATCACCGGCTCGGAAATCATCGCCCGATGCCTGCAAAAGGAAGGGGTCAAGGATCTCTTCTACATCATGGGCGGCCCGATGCTGCTGGCGGAAGCCACCTGCGTCAAAGAAGGAATCCGCATGATCGACGTGCGGCATGAACAGGCCGCCGCCTTCATGTGCCAGGCCTATAGTCGCCTGAAGCAAGTGCCGTCGGTTTGCATGGCCGCATCCGGCCCCGGCGTCACCAACCTGATCACCGGCATGGCCAACGCTCTGGTCGATTGCTGCCCGGTCGTTGCGTTCGGCGGGTCCAGCCCGTTGTCACAGTTCGGCCGTCAGGTATTCCAGGAAATCGACCAGGTCGAGCTGATGCGCGGCTGCTGCAAATACGTCGATCGCCTGATCAACCTGAAGCGCATCCCGCAACAAATCAACTTCGCCCTGCAACGTGCCATCAGCGGCAAGCCAGGCCCCGTCTATATCGATTGCCCCGGCGACATGCTGTATCAAAAGATCGACGAGAATCTGGTCGATTGGTCGTTCGCCGGCCGTCCGATGCTGGACAGCCGTCCGCTGGGTGACCCGCACCAGGTCGATGCGCTGATCAACGCCCTCGCCGAGGCCAAGAATCCGCTGATCGTGTCAGGCTCCGGCGTGATCTGGTCGCGGGCTTGGTCGGAAATGCAAGACTTCGTCGAAGCCGCCGGCATTCCCTTTTATACGACTCCGCAAGGACGCGGCGTGGTACCCGACGATCATCAATACGCGTATCCGGCCATGCGCTCCGGCGCCTTCCGCGATGCCGACCTGATCATCGTGCTCGGCACCCGGATGAACTACATCATCGGTCATGCCAGCCCGCCGCGCTTTGGGCCTACCGCGAAGATTGCTCGTATTGACATCGATCCGGCTGAAATCGGTGCGGCGGCGCGTTATGTCGATATCCCCATCGTCGGCGACTGCAAGGCCGTGCTGGGGCAACTGCTGCAAGGCATCAAGGGCCGGATTGAGCCGGACAAATATGCCGGCTGGCGCAAGCAGTTGGCGGACGGTGAGGCCGCGAAACGGTCGTCGGCCGGTGCCAACAAGCTGCAAGAGGATGGCGACATCCATCCCGTTCGCATGCTGGAAGCGGTACGCGACTTCATGAAGCGCGACGCGATCCTGTGCGTCGATGGGCAGGAGACGTTGAACTTCGGCCGCCTGACCATGCCGACATTCGCGCCCGCGCATCGTTTAAACTCCGGTCCGTTCGGGACGATGGGCGTTGGCCTGCCGTTCGGTGTGGGTGCGAAAGTCGCCTGTCCGGACAAGCAGGTGATCGTCGTGCATGGGGATGGCTCGATGGGCCTGAACGCGATGGAACTGGATACCGCCATCCGCCACAAGATCCCCATCCTGGTGGTGATCAGCCTGAACGGCGGCTGGACCGGCGATCCGAAGCGCGAGAAGCCGGGCCGCGATCTCGGTTACACGCGGTACGACAAAATCTGCGAGGCGCTGGGCGGCTATGGGGAGTATGTCGACAAAGTCGAGGATATCGCCCCGGCTTTGGCGCGTGCGCAGGCCGAGGTCGACAAAGGCCGCGTCGCGCTGGTGAATGTTCGCACGGATTATCGTGCAAGGTTCTCCGGCGTATCGTTCTCGGATTATTCGACTTAGACCCTAACTGGATTACAAGGCTGGGCATCGGCGTGATGCCCGGCCGTTTGTCCGGTTCGCGACACGACCCATTCCAATTTCGTCATGGCAGGGCTTGGCCCGGCATCCATGACCGGTGGTGTTGAGCTCGTCACAGGCCTAGATAGGCAGCGCACCTCGCAACCCGAAACAGGAGACTCCCCCAACGTGCCTGGACTTATGGAAGGCAAGGTCGCCGTGGTTACCGGGGCCGGTGGCGGCATCGGCCGCGAAATCGCGATTATGATGGCCGCGGCGGGCGCGAAAGTGATCGTCGCCGATATCGGCGCGTCGCTCAGCGGCGGTGGCGGGTCAGGCACCCCGGCGCAACAAACCAAAGCCCTGATCGAACAACACGGCGGTCAGGCCGAGATTTGCACCGAATCCGTCGCCACCTGGGGCTCTGCCCGTAAAATCATCCAGGCCGCACTGGATCACTACGGCCGTATTGATGCCGTCGTGAACAACGCCGGCATCCTGCGCGACGGCATTTTCCACAAAATGTCCGAGGACGATTGGCTATCCGTCATCCAAGTTCACCTGAACGGCAGTTTCTTCGTCTCCCGCGCCGCCGCCGAGCACTATCGGACGCAAGAGAGTGGATCGTTCGTGCATATCACCTCGACATCGGGTGTGATCGGCAATGTTGGCCAGGCCAACTACGCCGCCGCCAAACTGGGGATTACCGCGCTGTCGAAATCGATCGCGCTGGATATGCAACGGTATGGCGTGCGGTCGAACTGTCTGGCCCCGTGGGCCTCGAGCCGGATGACATCGTCCATTCCCACCACGACACCGGAACAAAAAGCCGCGGTGGACAAGCTGCAAAAGATGACGCCGGACAAGAATGCCCCACTGGCGGTATATCTGTCGTCTGATGCCGCCAGGGAGGTAACCGGGCAGGTGTTCGGCACGCGCATGAACGAGATCTACCTGTTCAGTTCGCCCCGCCCGATTCGCATTGTGCAGAACTCCGATGGCTGGACCCCCGAAAGCATCGCCACGCACGCGGCCCCCGCGCTGAAGCAATGGTTCATGCCGTTGGACACGTCCGAGGAGGTGTTTGGCTGGGACCCAGTTTAGCAGCGCCGGGATTTTATAACAACGGCTGTTGAGGCCGCTTCTCGCCCCTCATCGTTATGGCCCGGCTTGTCCGCATAGGCTTTAACTTAAGCGACTGGAAGTGAAAATATTCCCGGACGTGGCTTTATTCTCTCCGTCATGGCCGGGCTTGGCCCGGCTACCCACGACTTTTCCTGGCAGCGGCAGAGGAAGACGTGGGTGGCCGGGCCAAGCCCGGCCATGACGAGTGGGCAAATCCTTCTCGCAAATGCCTGAAGTTGACGCCAATGCGGCTGGTCCGGGCCGTGACGGCGGAAACGATCAATGGGAATGCCCGTTAGTCTTAAATACTGAGATCGAGCAGGTTGTAATCCCGCATTCCCGCCTTTGCGTCCGCATCCCACGGATACGTCTCGCCATCGTGCGGCGCATATCGATACGCGGTCTCCCCCGGGAACCGCCGCTTCCGAGAATCGATAGCGTAACCAATGACCCGCGCGCGCTCCTTGATGCGGTCGGCATCGTAAACCGTCGCCGCATTGTGCAGGCCACCGCCCAACACTCCCAGCACAGACCGCCGCCGATGGAACCCGAAGTTCAGCGTCACCCGCCAATCCTGACTGGTATTGGCGAAAGACCCATGCACCGCCTGCCGGTTCGTCATTGCCACATCGCCCGGTTTGCAGATAATCGGCACCGCATCGGGCAACCGCTCGCTGCCGGCCGCGGCGACCATCGCCGGGATATCCACTTTCCGAAGTTTGTGCGATCCGGGAACGACCCAAACGCCGTTGGCCGGCGTGCAGCCATACAACTGCCCCATGAAGTTAAACCCGTGCGAGCCTTCGTCCCAATCCGGACTGTCCCAGTGCGTCAGGCCATCCCGGTGCCACGCAACCGATGCCCCGCGTCCGGGTTCCTTGATGAACAGCGCTTCGTTGAATGGAACGAAATCTTCACCGTTCACCGCCGCTGCCACGGCGAGCAACTCGGGATGCCCATACACCCGCAATGCCGCCTCGGAGAACTGCAACGACCCGAGGATAAGATACACGACTTCTTTCGGCGCATCCGATGCGGCGTGTGGTTCAAACATCTTCACCGGATGCCGGCCGCCTGCCAGCGCTGTGCCGCCGAACGGATCGCTCAACGGTTTGGCCCAGAACAGTGACGGCGCCTTCATGCCCGAACCCAGCGCCGGACGGCCCTTGGCATCGACCGCCGACCCTTTTTCCGCCGGCAGCCGATCGAAAATATCCTGAATGTCGGCTTCGATGTCAGCCAGCTCCGCTTGCCCAAGGACGTCTTCGAAGACGTAGAAACCGCACCGCCAGTAGGCCTCTAAAATGTCGGGATGGACCGCGCCATTGTCGGTGAACCGGATCGGTCCCCGATTGCCCAGCGCGTAGGCCCGGCGTTCGCCATCCTGTAGATAAGCCCGCATCGCGGCCTCTTCGGGACCGTAATCGACGGTGATCGGTTTGTTCATCTCGCATCCTCCGTTTCCTCAGGATTAGCCACGCCAACCTCGCGTGGCAATCCGGTCAGCCTTGCGGCCATCCGGGATAGAAGGCTAGCGTCCTTACCAATCCGGGAAACCCCGGCCGCCGGGAGGGGCGTTGCGCATGAAGTTGGTCCATGGTGCCGGGGCGATGTCTCTGGCTGTATTGTTGGCGTTCCCGGTGGTTGCGTCGGCTTGCGACAATCCTCGGCAGATGGACGGCTTCAAAACCTGCGCCGACGTGGCGAAAGCCGAGCAGGAAGGCGGCCTTGTGCTGTATTCACCGGACCCGGAGGAAAACTCGGCCAAGCTGATGGAGGCGTTTCATCAGGCATTCCCGAAAATCACCACCAACTTTATCCGCCTGCAAACCGGTGCGCTGTATCAGAAGCTGATGACCGAGCGGCGGGCGAAAGTGTATCAGGTGGATGTGTTGCAGTTAACGGATATGGGTTTTGTGCTCGATTTCCAGAAACGCGATGGTTACGTTCAATACGTTTCTCCCGAAATGACCGCCTATAATTCTGACTTCAAGAGCAGCCCGGAGGGGTATTGGACCTGGGGTTCGTTTATCATGGCGGGGCTTGCCTACAATCCGAAGCTGTTGAAGCCGGAGGACGCGCCGAAAACCTGGAAAGATGCGCTGGACCCGAAATATTCCGGTGTCATCAACACCAAGATCGCCGCCTCCGGCTTGCAGCATGTCACCTGGTATGAACTGCACACGCTGTACGGCGACGATTACTTCCAGAAGTTGGGGGAGCTGAAACCGCGTGGCTTCGATTCCTATGTGCAGCAGTTCGACCGCACGATCAGCGGACAGGATACACTGATCCATACAGCGCAGTATTCCGCTTACCTTCTGGCGAAAGCCAAGGGCGCGCCGATCGCGTTCGTTTTCCCAGAAGAAGGCCTGACTCTGACGCCGGGTGTGTTTGGACTGGTGTCCGATGCCCCGCATCCCAACGCCGCGCAATTGTTCATGGACTGGTTCCTGTCGGTGCCCGGTCAGACCGCATGGGATACGATTTCGTCGCTGAACTCGCCACGTACGGGCGCGCCGCCGCCGCCGAACGGGATCGCGACGGACAAGATCAAGCTGCTGTATCCGAAAGACTGGCAGGCTTTCCTGGCGACACACGATCAGTTCGTGAAGATATGGGCAAAGGTTACAGGTGTACGCTAGGTGACCCGGCCAAACCTCAGCATCGCCACGTTGATGATGCTGCTGGTCCTGTTGCTGTGCGCCGCCCTGGTCATCTATCCGGTCGTCTTCATCGTTGCCGAGTCGTTCAATATCGGCGAACCCGGCGTCTTCCCGCCTGGCGAAATCGGCCTGCACAATTTCGCCGCCATGTCGGAAGACATGGACGTCATCGCCAACACCCTGATGGTCGCGTTCGGTGCGACGATCATGGCGGTGACGATTGGTTTCATCCTGGCCTGGATATTAACCCGCACCAACATTCCCGGCAGAGCGCGCCTGGAACGTTTGATGGAGTTGCCCTACTACATGACGCCCCTGGTGGGCGCGATGGCATGGGGAATCCTGGCCGCCCCCAAGACGGGATTGCTCAACCAGGCATGGCGCGTTTTCGGTGGCGGCGCCGACCTGTTCGACATCTATTCGCCGCTCGGTATTGCCTGGGTGATGGCGCTGTTCGAGGGCACCGTCGCCTTCGTCATGATTTCCGCCGCGATGAAATCGATGGACCCGTCGCTGGAGGAAAGCTCCCGCGTCATGGGCGCCGGCAAAATGCACACAGCCTTGCGGATTACGTTGCCCTTGGTCGCCCCCGGCGTCCTCAGCGCCACGGTCTTTGTCTTCGCCGAGATGCTGGGTGCCTTCGCCGCCGCGTTCGTTCTGGGCATTCCCGGCCGTTTCTACGTCGTGACGACAGCGATCTGGGAGGCAACGCAGTCATTCCCTCCGGACTATGGCCGCGCCGCCGCATTGGGACTGTCGCTGTTCGCCGCCATGGTGGTCACACTGACGATCGCGAAAATGATCATGCGCAAAGGCAGCCACGCAACGATCTCCGGCAAAGCCTTCCGCCCGCGCCCGGTCGATGCCGGGTCGGCTCGCTGGCTGCTGATGGCGATTGCCTGGGGTTACATCGTCCTGGCGGTCATCCTGCCGCTGGCTGCATTACTGCTGACGTCGTTCCAACGGTTCGCCACCGTTATCCTGTTCGACAGCGTCTTCACCCTCGCCAACTACCAAACCGCCCTCAGCACCGGCACGCTCGGGCAAGCCTTCGTTAACAGCCTGATCCTGGGCCTGTCCGTCGCCACGATAGGCGTGGCGATCATCGGGGTCCTGACCTGGATCATATACCGGTCGAAAATCCAGGGCCGCACCGCGATCGAGTATGTCGTGATGTTCCCCCAAGCCGTCCCGCGGCTGATCTTCGGCCTCGGTCTGCTGTGGGCCTGGATCAACATTCCGATCCCGATCTACGGCACCCTCTGGCTGCTGGGCATCGCCTACTTCACCGTGTTCCTTCCCCTGGGTTTGCGAACCCTTGCCGGCGTCGTGATGCAAATCGATCGCAGCCTGGAAGAGTGCGCCAGGGTCTGCGGCGCGTCCTGGATGCAACAGATGCGATCGGTGTCGTTACCGCTGCTACGCCCCGGGATCGCCGCTGCGTGGCTGCTGATCTTTATCGCCTCGATCCGGGAATTGGGCGCCTCGATCTTTCTGATGGGGCCGCAATCGAAGGTGATCTCGCCGGCCATCATCAACGCGTGGCTGTCCTCCAGTTCCGAACTATCCGCCGCGATGGCGATGATCCTGACCGTCACGGTCTTCGCCGCGGTGATCGTTCTGTTCGCCGTCGCCCGTAAACTTACCGGAAACCCAGCATGACCGATCCGCGTATCGAGGTCTCCGGCCTGATCGTCCGCTATAATGATGTCGTCGCCGTGGATAACATCGACTTCAGCATCCAGGCGGGAGAGCTTGTCACCCTGCTTGGCCCCTCCGGCTGCGGCAAAACCACAACGCTGCGCGCCATTGCGGGGTTGGAGGACCCGTCAGCCGGCGTCATACGTCTGAATAACGAAACCGTGTATTCGTCCGCCCAACGCCGCAACGTCCCGTCGGAAAAGCGCGGCCTGTCGATGGTGTTCCAGTCCTACGCGATCTGGCCGCACATGACGGTGTCCGAAAACGTTGCCTACGGCCTGAACATCCGCAAACTGCCCCGCGCCGAGGTGGATAGGAACGTCCGGCGGGTGTTGGAGCTGGTTCAAATGTCAAACTACGCCGACCGTCCGGCCTCGAAACTATCCGGGGGCCAGCAGCAGCGCATCGCCGTCGCCCGCGCCATCGCGTTCTCGCCCACTGTCCTGCTGTTCGATGAGCCGCTGTCAAATCTGGACGCGAAACTCCGCACCGAAATGCGGGTGGAACTGCGGGAATTGCAACGGCGCCTGGACATCACGTCGGTGTACGTCACGCATGATCAGGAGGAAGCACTGGCCATCTCCGACCGCGTGATCGTTATGAACCACGGCAAGATCGAGCAGATTGGATCACCCGAAACCATCTACAACCGTCCGGAAAGTATCTTTGTCGCTGACTTCGTGGGGGCCGCGAACCTGATCAAGGGCAGCCTGAAAAGCCCTGGCACTTTCGAAACGATCGGCGGATTGCATCTGAAAGCCGCCGCAACAACAAAGCAAAACCCGACCACCCTGGCGCTGCGTTCAGCCTACATCACGCTGCAACGCGACGCCGACCCCGGCAGCAACACGGCCAACGGCACCATCCACCGCCGGATGTTCCACGGTGATTTCATCCAGTACGTTGTCGATTGGCCGGCCGGCCAACTGATCGTCCGCCGTCCGCCCACAGAAATGATCGAGGAGGGCGCCAACGTCACGATCGCCTTCGCACCGGAGCACTGCATCTTACTGTAAGTGGCGGGCATCCACGCGGCGACGTTATACCAGAGCCGTTCAATGATCGTCACGTACAGCTATTCCACCTCCGTCATGGCCCGGCTTGTCCGGGCCACCCGTGACTCGACGG
>Ga0316220_1000116_pt1 | contig 127844 bp, 111 predicted proteins | sample TBH18005metaG_FD_203632 | JGI IMG/M metagenome (GOLD analysis project Ga0316220, IMG submission 203632) | Freshwater microbial communities from Trout Bog Lake, Wisconsin, USA - TBH18005 | ecosystem: Environmental > Aquatic > Freshwater > Lake > Hypolimnion/Profundal zone | place: USA... | reverse complement strand
TTCGCCCGCCACGACGGTGAGGCGCCGCCTCACAACCCAGCCATCAGTGCAGCGGCTTGCGCCGCCCGTGCATCCCAGCTTTCGCCTGCGACAGCGTCCCGCCGAACCTGCGTGTTGCGGTCTCCCGACGTAGCAATAAGGGCGTCGACAAAACCGTCCGCCGTCGTCGCGATGGAAACATGCCGGGCGTATGGCATCAACGCCGGAAACGGAGTCGCGACGATCGGCCGGCCCGCCGCCAGATACTCGCGCAGCTTCAGAGGATTGGACGCCCTGATCTGGGCATTATCCAGGAATGGGATCAGTCCAACCGTCCAATGTTGTGCGTAGCACGGCAGCTCCGCATGCGGACGCGGTCCCAGCAGCGTCACGTTCGGCAACCCGCTTATCGCGGAAATATCGGCCGCGACATGACCGATGAACACGAAACGCCAATCCGGCAGGCGTTTCGCGGTGGCGGCGATCAGGTCGTAGTCCAGCCACTCCGCCAATGTCCCATAGAACCCGGCGACCTTGCCCTCCGGCAAATCCGCGGCCCGCGGCGCGGGGGTCTGAAACAGGTCGAGATCGACGCCATGCGGCAACACCCGGGTCTTTTCGGCGGGAAACCGAGCGGCCATGGCCGGACTGGCCGCCAGGATCAGGTCGGCCCGCCGCGCCAATTCCGCTTCCATCTCCAGGCAGCGCGCATGATCGACGCCGGCCAGCGCCCCGAAATCGTCGCCGCAGTAATAGACGACGGCGGATTCCTCCAGCGAGCCGATCGCATCGACCGCCGACGGCAGGGAAATCCACAGGATGGGCCGCTTCAGGCCCGCCGCGTGTGCCGCGCCGCCCACCTTCCGCTTCAACAAGGCTCGGTTCAGCGCCCGCAACGGCGCACTGCGCGCCATCGGTACGATGACCGGCTGCACCACCGGGCCGGGGGCATCATGCTGTTGCGCGGCCGGCAGCTTGGTGCCGCCGATGGCATGCGCCACCTTGCGCAGCACGCGTCCGGCATCGGCCAGGGTCAGCCGCGGCCGGCGCAGCCCGATCGAGTTCACCCAGACCACACGGTTCTGTCCTGGCAAATGGCTGATCAGATGTTGGGTCGAGGACGGATGACCGCCCCAATCCTCGCCGAAGACGATCAGGTCGGTCATGACAAGTGCCTTATGATGCGCGCCGGGACGCCGGCCGCGAGAACCCCGGGCGGAAGATCACGAGTGACGACACTGCCGGCCGCCACCACGGTGCCCGCGCCGATCCGCACGCCCGCCAGCACGGTCACACCGGTCGCCAGCCAGACGTCGCGCTCCAGCACAATGTCACCGATCTGATCGGTCGTGTCCGGCAGCCCGGCAGCGCGGTCGGCGGCGTTCATTGGATGGCCCGGAAATCCGGCCAGCATGCAGCGCCCCGCGAGACGGACATTGTCGCCGATCTCGATCCGGGTGCCCACCGACAACGCACATTGCCAGCCGATATCGACGTTGTCGCCGATCCGCAGCAACGGCTGCTCTCCCGCGCCGGAGCGTCCGATAAAAGTGGAGATTCCCGACATCCGAACGTCACGGCCGACCTCGATCCGGAGCGGCCCCATGACCTGAGGCATGCCGCTGTAAAGCCGCAACCCCGGCGCCGCCGTTTCCAGCCGGCTGATAAACATGGGAGTCCACCAGACAACGCGGCCGAACTCGCCCCACAGCGCACGCGCGCCGGTGTACAGGCCATACAACGTCCGATGCAGCGGGCGGATCACCGGCACGCGCATCGACCGCACCCCCTTCGCGGCCCCATAGGCAAACCGGGCCATCGGGGTTTCGCGCGACTTGATCCAGGCTTTCAAAGCGGTGGCAGACATCGGGAGCCTCGCTGGTACGGACGTTTCGGACGGGGACCCGAGGGCCGTTATTCCACCGTTACAGACTTGGCGAGATTGCGCGGCCGGTCAACCGGGTGGCGCAGCACCACGGCGGCGTGCACCGCGATCAGTTGCATTGCCACCGCCTGAGCGAACAGCGTGCCCAGGCCGGCGCCCGGCAGCACGATCATCTCGTCGGCGACCGGCGCGAAGGCTGCCGCCGAGGCATCGTCCACCAGCGCGATCACATAGCCGCCACGCGCCCGGACTTCCTCGGCATTCGCCAGGGACTTGCCCGCATGCTGGCCGGCCCCGGCGCAGACGATCACCGGCGAACCCTCACGGATCATCGCGATCGGACCGTGCTTCAGTTCTCCGGCCGCATAGGCCTCCGCGCGCAGGTACGACAGTTCCTTCAGCTTCAGCGCCCCTTCATTCGCCAGGGCAGCGGCCGACCCGCGGCCGATGAACAAGGCCTCGCCTTCCCGCACCAGGCGTTCGGCGACGGCTTCGAACTGGCCTTCCAGCATTTCCGCCCGAGCGCAGACGACGGCCAGGCCGGCGAGTTCGCGTTCGACGGCGACCAGCGTGCCGGAGGTAACGGTGCCGCGCGCCAGGCCCAGCGCCAGGCCGAAGCGGATCAGCGCCAGCATCTGGCAGGTAAAGCTTTTGGTCGCGGCCACGCCCTGTTCCTTCCCGGCCATCGTCGGCCACAGCAGATCGGCGCCTCGGGCCATCTGGGAGTGCTGCACGTTCACCACCGCGACGATCGGGACATTGCGCGCCTTCAGCATCTCCATCACGCCCATGGTGTCGGCGGTTTCGCCGGACTGGGACACCAGGATGCCAACGGTGCCGCGCGACAACGGTGCTTCGCGGGTGCGGTATTCGCTGGCAATTTCAAGGTCACACGGAAGACCGGTGAGCTTCTCGATCCAGGGGCGAACCGTCGAAGCGGCATACATGGAGCTGCCGCAGGCAACCACCACCAGACGTTCGGCATCGGCGATCATTTGCGGGATCGCCCGGCCGGCCAGCGCCTCATTGGTGTTGCGCAAGGCCACCGGCTGCGCCGCGATTTCAGCGCGGGTGAATGAGCCGAACAGGCCGGCGGCGGCCTCTTCTTCGGCGCCCTCCACCTTTTGCCAGCAACGCTGGGCCAGTTGGCCGTCACGTCCGAAGATGGTCACGCCCTGGTTCGACAGTTCGGCCAGATCGCCATCTTCCAGCGCGGCATAATCATCGCACAAAGAGGACAACGCCGAGGGATCGGAGGCGACGGCCGCCACGTGCCGACCGCGAGCGACCATCACCGGGCTGCCCTGACGGGCAACAACCACACGATCCGGAACGTCCTGGAACAAGACCGCGATGGCATAGGCGCCATGCAGCTCAGTGCAGGCCTCGCGGACGGCCTCCATCGGGGCGGCGCCGGCCTTGCGGGCCGCGGCGATCAGGTGGGGGATGACTTCGCTGTCCGTGTCGCTCTCAAACTTTTCGCCCTTGGCGATCATGCGGCCGCGCAGGTCGTGGTAGTTTTCGATGATGCCGTTATGGACAACCGCGACCCCCTCCCAGACATGCGGGTGGGCGTTACGCACTTCGGCGCGGCCATGGGTGGCCCAACGGGTGTGGCCGATGCCGGCATGCCCGGCGAAGCCGTTGCCGACCTTGCCCATGAGTTCGGTGGTGCCACCGATCACCTTGTGGACCTCAAACCCCGGGCCGGCGACCGCGACGCCCGCGGAGTCATAGCCCCGATATTCCAGGCGCCCCAGCGCGGTCACGAGGTCACGGGCGACCGGATGTCCGTTTACCATTCCAACGATGCCGCACATGACTGGATACCCCTTTGAAGCGTTTCGATGAATGCTTCATCGCAAGGGGCGTGCCAGTTGGTCTCAGGGGGGTTTCGGTTTGTTTTCGCAAATTGCGATGCGGGGTGCGGCGGTGGATGCCGCAAGTTGCGGGTCATGGTGGTTTGGGACCGCGTCGTATCATCACCCGGCTTTGACGGAATGAATGAGATCGGCATCGAGGCGTAAGGTTAGCTGGTTCTTGACCGGGCGATAGAAAAGGCCGCGACGAGCGCCGCTCCAATCCATTTGCTCGGGAATATCGCGCGTGTTGACCTGGTCGTCCGGCAGCGCCGCCAGAGCGTCAAGCTCTGCCTGTCGGGCTGCGGCCAGTGTGTTAGAATGCCCCTTCTTCATAGGCTCTCCTCTCATGCGAAGTTGCCTTGCGGGCGTTGATAATCCGGCCGGTTTCTTCCCCGGACCAGGGTCGGAGTCCGGACGTGTGTGAACGACAAACAAAAACAACATGCCGACCAAACCAACTGTTTGCCAGCGATCCCCGTCAGGATGAGAATCAACACGGCTCACCATGGGCGGGTCGTCTTATCGCGAAAACATCAAGTCCGACGCAGGGTACGAGTATGAAGGAGCAATCCATGGACAGGATCATTCCGGGTAGCGGAAACGTCTTCGAGGATCTCGGCCTGCCTGACGCGGCGGAGAAGAAGGCCAAGGTCAAACTCACAGTCGCATTTAACAATGCGCTTGCCGAGAAGAAGATCCGACAACGTGAAGCCGCTGAATTGCTGGGTTGCACTCAACCGGAGATTTCGGCGTTGGCGAACTATAAGCTGTCGGGGTTCTCCATGGGGCGCCTGATGGAATTTCTGACCAGCCTTGATCGTGATATTGACATCACCATCCGCAAGATCGATCGGCATGGAAGCATCCGCGTGCGCGAGCAGCAAGCAGCAAGCAGCCTGAGGCGACGCCCAATAATAAGCGATCGGCTATCTGCCTGCACATTTCGTCAAGACCGGGCGTGGCGCGGCACAGGAAGTCGTGGGTGGCCGGGCCAAGCCCGGCCATGACGGAGAGCGGAAAGCCACGTCGTGGTGCAAACCTTCTCTGCCCGGCGCTGATCGTGATGCCTATGGGGCCAAGCCCGGCCATGACGGTGAGGTAACGGCATCCACCTGACGCAGTCAATTTTGGGCGTCGCCTATGCCGTCACGCCGGCATCAGCCCCTCTTTCCGCCACGCGCTGACCTTCCGGTAGACCGTGGATGGGTTGATCTCCAGCAGCGCCGCGGCGCGGGGGATGTCGTTGTCGGTTCGGGACAGAGCGGCCAGGATCAGTCGGCGTTCCATCGTTGCGAGCGGCATGATCTCCATTTCCGGAGCGGCTCCATATGAGATCGGTGGGATCGGCGCGGCAAAAGGGGCTGCGTACGTGATCGGGCGCGGCGTCGCGGGCATTTGGTAGACCGGTTCGGGTGGCGGAACATAAACGGTTTCGGGCTCGATATACTCCGGGGCAGATGCGACCATTTCGGCAAGGGACTGCGCCGACACGTCCTCGGTACGGCGGCGTTCGACGCGAATCGTCGGCACCGCGATCGGAGGGGGCGCGATCGGAGGGGGCGCGACACCCGGCCGGTTGACGGGTGCCGGGATCATGTCGGGTGCAACCACCTCGCCATCGTGCAGGACGACGATATTCCGCACCACATTCTGCAATTGCCGCACGTTCCCGGGCCACGGATACGCCATCAGCATCGCCTCGGCGGTCGACGAGAACCCCCGGAACCCCCGACGCTCCTCTTTTGAGAAACGAGCCAGAAAATCGCGGGCAATCAGCAGCACGTCGTCGCCACGTTCGCGTAACGGCGGCAGTTCGACGGGAACCACATACAGACGATAGTAAAGGTCCTCGCGGAAGCGCCCCGCCTGAACTTCCAACATCGGGTCGCGGTTGGTCGCGCAGACAAAGCGGACATCCACCTGAACCGGTTTCGACGAGCCGACCGGACTGAAAATCCCGGTCTGCACGAAGCGCAGCAGCTTGACCTGCATCTCCAGCGGCATCTCACCGATCTCATCCAGGAACAGCGTGCCGCCGTCGGCGAGTTTCGCCGCCCCGATCCGATCGGAGGTCGCGCCGGTGAAGGCGCCTTTCATGTGGCCGAAGATCTCGCTTTCCAACAGATCGCGCGGGATCGCGCCGCAGTTCAGGGCGATGAACTGGCGGGCGGCCCGCGGACTCGATTTGTGCAGCGCCTCGGCGGCCAGTTCCTTGCCGGTGCCGCTTTCGCCCGTAATGAAAACGCTCGCCTTGCTGCGCGCGACGCCCTGGATGATGTCATAGACAGCCCGCATCGGTTCCGAGGCGCCGATAAAGCCGACGAAACCCTTGGGACTCAGTTTGGCTTCGGCATCCTTCAGGCGCGTTTGCGCGTGCGTCAGCCGCGTTTCCAGCTCTCTCTGGCCGTGCGCCAGCGCCCGCCGCTGCAGCGCGTTGCTAAGCGTAACCGACAAACGATCCTTGTTGTACGGCTTAACAACAAAATCCTCGGCCCCCGCTCGGATCGCCGCCTTGGCGGTTTCCATCGATGCGCTGGCGGTCACCACGACAACCACAGCGTCGCTGCCACCGGCCTGGATTTGTTTCAGCAGGTCGAGACCGTTGACGTCCGGAAGCTCGATATCGAGCAGCAACCCGTCCGGTTGCCACTCCGACACCGCCTCCAGCGCCGCGGCCCCGGTCGCGGCAATACGAACCTCAAAGCCGAGCCCTGCAAGGAAGATACGAGCGAGCTCCGCCTGGGCAGCGAGGTCTTCGACAACAAGGATGCGCTCATGCATCGGCGCCATCCTCTCTTAGAGTGCCTTCAATCCGCACCAGCACGGCGTCCACCATGCGGCGAATGTCCGCGGCCATCGCGATCAGCGGCGGGCCATCGGACGGCCGGGTCATCGCCGACCGGGCGGCCTGTTCCAACTCATACGGTCCCGCGGTACTGGCCGAACCCGCGATGCCATGCGCCACCTTGCGGAAGACCGTCTCATCTCCCACTGCGGCCGCGGCTTCCAGATTTCCGGTCAATTTCACCAGGTCGTCGCGCAGCAGGCCGAGCACATGGCGGAAATCCTCCGGCGACAGATCCTCGGCCAGATGGGCGGCAAAGCGATGATCATCAGACATGGCCTGGTTCCCTCAGACGCGAGCGGACAGGATGGGGGAACGATGCATGCGCGCCCGTAGCGCGGCCATGGACCGGGGAAACGCCTTGGCGAACCGATACGTTTCGCGATCCAGCTCGGCCAGCAAGGACGGATTGTCCCGGTCGTTCAGGATCGAGCCGATCAGGTTGGCGCCGGCGGCGGACAGTTTGTCGCGCGCCTCGCGCACGCGATTGCCCGGTGTGCGGCCGGCCAACGTGACCAGCACGCAGACATCGGCGGCGGCGGCGGCCGTCGTGCCGGGGATTTCGTCGGCATCCTCGGTCAGCAGCGGCGCCCCATTCAACACGACCACACTCCAATCCGACCGCCAGTCCTTAAGCTGGTCGGCCAGTTGACCGCGTTCCCGCCAACACTCCATCGCATCGGGACCAACGTCACCCAGCACGGCGATGCCCATCGCGTCCAGCCGGACGATCTCATCCGCGCGCGGCCGCAGTCCCAGAATGCGGGCCACAGACGGGCGGCCGATATCGAGGTCCACCAGCAGGGCGGTGCTGTTGGCTGGCGGCCGGCGGCCCGAATGGGTCGGAATATCCGAGGTCGCGGACAACCCTGCCCGCCGCGCCAGAGCGGCGGCGATCATCGTGGTTCCCTCGCCCGGTTCGGCGGACACCACCGCGATACTGCGCGCACCCGTGCTGGACACCGCGTGCCAGATCGCATCGATTTCGGGATGATACGGAGAGATTTGGATCACAGCAGCACCTTGAACAGAGCGAAGATGGAAATAACCGAGACAGCGTCGCGAACGTTCTCCATGAAGATCGTCCAGTCGCTTTGCTCGAGCGAGGGAAGGTAGATTGTGTCACCCGCCCGTACGACGGGTAATTTCGAAAAATCACCGGTCTTGGCGAAGTCCACCAGGTTGAAGATTCGGGCCTCGCTGGCGCAGCAGGACAGGTTCACCACGACGATTTTTTCCTGATACGCATCCTTCGACGGGCCACCGGCTTCGGCCAGCAGATCCAGAATGGTCATGCCGTCGTTGAACTGATAGCGGCCGGGCTTACTGACTGACCCCAGCATCCGGACGGTCGTTGCCGGGGACACTTCCAGCCAGTTGCGATTGCGGTCCGGGACGAAAATGACATCGCCGGGCTTGACGTGCGGTAGCAAACGGTCGTCGCCGGTTTCGAAGAATTGCGCCAGGTTCACTTTGGTGACGCGGTCCCGCATCTCGCCGCGATGCGACACCCGGATGTTCAGTAGATCCGCCGCCGAGGTCGGACCATCGGCTGCCGAGATTATATCCAGAAAGGACAGTTTCTCTTCAAAGGCATAGCGCCCGGGATGACCGACCGATCCCATGACGTAGATCGAGCGATCCGCCGACAACTGCATCCAGGTCGCACGGGTGTCATTCGGGCTTTGCGGCAGTTCCGGAACGGTGATGGTGTATCCGGCGTGAATGACCGGCATGCTCGACGCGCTGCCGCCGTTCGACAGGAAGTTCTGCAGGTCGAACCGAACCGCCTTGCCCTTGTCGCCCTGCACGATTTCCACATGGGCAATGTCGCCGCGTTCGTTCGGTCCGCCGGCCTGGGCGATGAGATCGACCAGGGACATTTCATCCGACCATTCCAGCCGGCCCGGTGCCCGCACGGCGCCCAAAACGCGCACCGCGCGCGACGGCGGCGTACGCAGCCAACTTGCCTGGTCCGGGCCTTGATTTTTCTCGGGCACGAAAATCGCGTCTCCGGGATTGACCGTGGGCGGCGGCACGCGGGTGCCACCCGCCGAGTCGGTGTACGCGGCCAGATCGAACGCGGCGACCGTGCCGTTGGCGCGAATGATCCGGATTTGCTTGGAGTCGGCATAGCGGCTCGGCCCGCCGGCGTTGGCCAGAATGTCGAAGAACCCGGTGCCGGGCTTGGCTTCAAAGGCACCGGGCTTGGCGACCTCACCCATGACATAGACGACGTGACCGCCGCTTTTGACTTCCTCGACCTCATGCGGGACGAAGATCGTGGTGCCGGCCTGAAGCGGCATGTTCAGCGCCTGATTGCCACTGTCCAGATAGACCTTCAGGTTGAACAGGATCGGATCGCCGGTCGGCGGCAGGACCCGCACCTGCTCCACCGCCGCATACCGTGTGACACCGCCGGCGCGCAGCAGCGCATCCATCACGGTGGCACCCGGCTTGTAGGCATAGCTGCCGGAGGTCGCGACCTCGCCAAACACGCGGATCGCGCCGCGGTCCTCACCGGCGTCACCGGTTGCCTGCAAAGTGTGGGCGTCGAAATCGATCTGCACATTGCCGATCAACGGGCTGGCGGGCACAAAAATCTCATCCAGCGGACGCAGCACCGGCAGGATGTGGCTGTCGCCGGTATCGAGGTATTTCTTGTAGTCGAACACGATCACCCGGGTCTCGCCATTCGGACCGGGCCGCCGGACCTGCATGTGATCCAACTGCGCGCCAGCGGCCAAACCGCCCGCGACATTGATCGCGATCTGCGCGGAACTGCCGGCGGGAACCTCGATCTGTCCTGGTTGCTTCACGAACCCGGCGACCGACAGCAGCAGCCTGTGCTCCTTCACCGCCAGATTGAACCGGTCCAGATCGCGAAAGCTGACGGCCAGGGCGGTACGCACCCGCTCCTTCGCCTGACCGAGCGTCAGGCCCGCGACGGATACCGGCCCGACTTCCGGCAAATCCAGGTTGCCGTCGCGATCAACCTTGAACGGATTGGTAAACGAGTCCTCGCTGGGCAGCGTCAACTGCACGACGTCGCCGACGTTCAGCCGAACATCCCCCTGCGCCAGGGCCGGCAGCATCGCCGTCCACAGCATGACCAGAGCTAAAACGAGTCGCGGTATGCGTTGCATATCAGGCGCAATCTCCGGCCATGGATGGGGGTGGCAGCATGTCGTGGCGAACCTGGTCGATCCCGCTGTCCAGGTCCGCCAGCGTCGCCGCGCCGTCGCGATACAGCCGGCCGGCATATTCGCGCCTGGCCCGAGCGGCGGTGAGATCGAGCAAGCCGACCTGACCGGAGTTCATACCGGCCCGGACCGAGGCTTCATGCAGTGCCTCCAGACGGCCCATGGTGCAGGTCAGACGCTCCTGCAAACCATCGGGGATCGCCACGCGGGCCTGATCCGGCCAATGCGCCTCCGCCATGCCGCCGCCACCGGCCGCGGGCCAGCTTGACCCACAGGCGGTGCAGCTCAGGGCGAGCAACAGGATCGACAAGCGGGTTGCACACCCCTTGTGCCCTGGCTTTGCGGTCTTGTGAGTGAAGGTTGGCATCGTGCGGTCTCCCGAACATGGATGGATCGGTTCTCGTAGCAGCAACCATCGTGCCAGGACTGGGACGGGCGTTCCGCAGGTATCTTGCATATTCAGATGCAAATTGCGACTAATTTTCCGATCGAAGCGACTGACGGGATGGCCCGAACTTTGCGGTGCAGGGGTGAGACCCGGGCAACGGAGACGCGTCATGACCAGTATCTGCCTTTTGTTGGACAGCAGCGGGATGGGCGGCATCGAGAGCCACGTCGCTGAACTTGCCGCCGGGCTGCAGGCGGCGGGCGACCAGGTGGTGGTGCTGTTTCTCCAGGACCACGGACCGCATCCGTTGCGAGATCGGCTGGAGACCGCCGGTATCCGTTGGACGGCGCTGTCCGGCGGTTCGGGGCCGCTGCTGCGGTTTCTTCGCGGCCCGGATAGGCCGGCGCTGCTGCATACGCATGGTTATAAGGCCAATATCCTTGGCCGGTTTGCCGCTCGGTTGGTGGGACTTCCGGTGGTGGCCAGCTTTCATGCCGGGGAAAAACCGCCGGGGATGCTGGCATGGTACGACCGGGTGGACCGCTGGACCTCTTTCCTTGGCGCCCGCATCGCTGTCAGCCGGCCCATCCTCGACCGGCTGCCGTTCGGGGGCAGCCTGGTTCCAAACTTTGTGGCGATACCGCCCGCCATCCAGATCGATTCGCAGTCCGACGTCGTCGCCTTCGTCGGCCGGATGTCATTCGAAAAGGGTCCCGATCTGTTTTGCGAACTGGCGGCAGCGACCCCTGGCCCTGACTATGTCGCGTTCGGCGGCGGCGCGATGCTGGAGGGGCTACGTTCGGCCCACAGCAGCGCGGTGACCTTCCATGGCCCCAAGGCCGGGATGGACGACGCCTGGAGCGGAATCGGGCTGTTGGCCGTGACATCCCGTGCCGAGGGCCTGCCACTGGCCGTTCTGGAGGCGATGGCAAACGGCGTCCCGGTAGCGGCTTTCGCGGTCGGCGCCTTGCCGCAGGTCATTCAGAACGGTGTGAATGGCTTCCTGATTCCGCCGGGCGATTTGGCCGGTATGGCCGACGCGGTTAAACGCTGGCACGCCATGGATGACATCGACCGTTCAGCGCTGCGGACGGTCGCTCGGCAGACTGTCGCCGAAACGTATGGGCGAGACGCCGGTATCAAGGCGATTCAGCGCTGCTACGATTCGGCACACTGACGTATGCCTTTGCCATGCGGCCCGTTGCATTCTGCATCGCACAACGCCGTCCGGGACATCGATCGGGCTGGCACGGGCGATGCAAAGTTCCTTACGTCACCGCCCATCTCGGGCGGATCAGCCGAGGACCCGTCCCGATGAGCCAACGTGCCAGCGACAACCGCATCACCAAGCTCGCCGCCTCGATTCCCGCGGGACTGCGGGCGACGCTCTGCTATGCCTTCGCGATGGCCTGGACCAAGGGGCTGGCGATGCTGACGGTGCCGTTACTGACCCGGATGTTGTCGCCGGCGGAATTCGGCCGGCTGGAACTGCTGTCCTCGGCCGCTGAAATCGGCGGCCTGGTTGCCGGCGCCGGTCTGGTCGATACCTTGTTTCGCTTTGCCTCGGCCCCTGGCAAGGACGGCCGCCAGGCCGCCGCCCGGATCGTCGGGCTGTCACTGTTGATCGCGGCGATCGGGATCATCGCGGTGGCCCTGTTCGCGCCGGCCATCGCCCGCGCCATGCCGCTCTCCACACCGACACGCGATATTGTGCTGCTGGGCATCGCCGTGGCCGTCGAGGCCGCGATCGGCGTTCCGTTGGGCTGGTTGCGCATGCATCAGCGGGCCGGAGCCTTCGCCGGCCTGTCCGTTCTGCGCGCCACGCTGCAAGCCGGCCTGGTGGTCGCACTCGTCACATCGGGCTATGGGATCGAGGGCGTGCTGTGGGCCGGATGCGCCACATGCCTGATCATCGCGTCGCTGCTGACCGCGCGCCAGATCAAGGAAACCGGCATCGCCATCGCCCCGGCAGCCAGCCTGCGCATGCTGGCCTACGGACTGCCCCTGATCGGCAGCGGCTTTGCCAGCTTCGTCCTTGGCACCGCCGACCGCTGGCTGTTGGCCGGTTCGGTATCCGCCGAGTCGCTCGGTCAGTACGCTCTGGCCGCCAAAATCGCGATGGTGGTTGCCCTGTTGGCGCAACCGTTCGAGCTGTGGTGGTACCCGCAGCGCCTCGGCCTGATCCACACCCGGGAGGGCCTGGCCCGATCCAGCCGCGTCGTAAGTGCCGGCGCGGCCGGGCTGCTGTGTGCCGGCGCGGCCACCGCGCTGATCGGTCCGTGGCTGATCTCAATCATGGCACCCGTCAGCTATGCGCCAGCCAGAACGATGGTGCCCTTCCTGGTGGTCGCTTTGGTTCTGCAACTGCTCAGCAGCATGGCCAATGCCGGCTGCTACGCCCGTAACACCAGCAACGTGACGATGGCGGTCACCGGCGTCGCCGCCGCGATCACGCTGGGCCTGTATCTGCTGCTAATCCCGGTTTACGGCGTCAACGGGGCAATCGCGGCGACGGTTGCCGGACAGGCGATCCGGTTGGTGATCTTCGCCGTCATCTCTCACCGCACCGTGCCGCTGGCCTGGCCGCTGCGCCATCTGGCCGTGGTCGCGATTGCCGCCTGCGCGACGGGCGCGGCGCCCCTGTTGGGTTCGACCGTTTTGGGCATTGCGGGATTGGTTCTGACGAGCCTGGTCGCGATGCCGGTGATCCTCGGCCGCCGCGACGCATCGGGCCTGGCGCGCGATCTGGTACGGAGGCTGTGCAGGCAAGACAAACCAAACCTGCCCGTCAGCGCCTGACCGGGGTGACACGAAGCCAAGGCGGGTTATCCCCGTCCGGCCCCTAAAACGCCTTCGGCACCCAGGCGTCGCCGTCCTTCCGATAGCGCCGCTTGACGGCGGCCCAGGCGATGCGATGCACGATCGCCTCGCCCTCGGGATCCCCCGCGTGCTGCCGCCATGCATTGTTGAAGGCCGCGACGTAGATCTCCTGCGCGTGCCGGGGCAGATGGTTGCGCACCGACTCCGGCAGATCGTCAGGTGTTCGATACGGCATGACGCTATGGCGTGATCGCCACCTTCAACACACCGTCGCGTTGATGAGCGAACAAGTCGTAGGCCGCCTCGATATCATCCAGCTTGTAACGATGTGTCACCATGGCAGACAGGTCCACGCGCCCCGACCTGATCACACCGATCAACCGCCGCATCCGCTCCTTGCCGCCCGGGCACAGCGATGTGACGATGCGATGATCGCCCAGACCAGCCGCGAAGGCGCCGAGTGGGATCGTCAGGTCGGTCGAATAAACCCCCAGGCTGGACAAGGTTCCGCCCGGACGCAGCACGCGCAACGCTGACTCGAATGTTCCCTGAGTGCCGAGCGCCTCGATCGCCACGTCAACACCGCGACCGTCCGTCAGGCGCATGATTTCCGCGACCGGATCGACATCATGGAAATTCAGGGTGATGTCGGCTCCGCAGCGGCGCGATACCTCCAGCCGTCCGGCGATGCCATCGACGCTGATGATGGTTGTCGCGCCGGACATTTTCGCGCCCGCGGTGGCGCACAGGCCGATCGGCCCCTGGGCAAACACCGCAACGATGTCACCGATGCGAATGCGGCCGCTTTCGGCCCCCGCGAACCCGGTGGACATGATGTCCGGGCACATCAGAACCTGTTCGTCGGTGAGCTCATCCGGCACGGGACACAAATTGGTCATCGCGTCGGGTACCAGCACAAACTCGGCCTGACAGCCATCGATCGTATTGCCGAAGCGCCATCCGCCCATCGCCTGGAAGCCGGTGCGATTGAACCCCCCATCCTGCGATGGACAGCCGCACAGACACGCCGCGGAATGACCGCTTGGTGTGATCGCGCCGGCGATCACACGCTGGCCCTCGGTAAAGCCCTGAACGGCGGAGCCCAGCTTTTCGATCACGCCGACCGGCTCATGGCCGATGGTCATGCCTTTCGCGACCGGATATTCGCCCTTCAGGATATGAACGTCCGTGCCGCAAATCGTTGTTGTCGTGATACGGATCAACGCGTCCAACGCACCAACATCGGGGATCGGCTTGTCTTCCAGAACGATACGCCCGGGCTCAACGAAAATGGCAGCTTTCATGCGAGGCATCTTTGACTCCACTGATATTCTGTAAGTAATTTCAGTCCGTTTTGATACCGGCTCTTGGCTCACCGTTATGGCCCGGGTTGTCCGGGCCACCTGTCGCGGCACCGTCAGGCCTCGGGTGGTCCGGACAAGCCGGGCAACGACGGAGGTGGAATAGCCGTACGTCAATCTCAACGCGGACTGGCATGACATCTGTAGCGGGCGCCGGCTGCATCGGCTTTGTTCAGGATCAAACGTTCGCCGGCTATCCATAGTATCCGGGAACCACGGTTCAGTTGGGTGGGTGGTCCGCCGTCAAACGCTTGTCCACTTCCAGCCGTAACTCTTCCACGAATCCGGCACAGACCGGGTCAATGGCTTCGATCGCGGTCAGAACGACCTGACAAGCCTCGCGTAGCGTGGACAAAAACACCGACCGGGGATGGGTTTCGCTAAGCACCGTACGCAGCAAACCCGCCTGACCAAAATGGCCGCGCTCGGCCAGCTTGTCTGCAACCTTATGAGCAGCCGTGACCGTCTCGCGAGACTTTTCATTCATTGGTTTCGGCCCTCCTGTCGATCGCACCTTGTCGCAAGGCGGCGGACGACACCTTGTTCCATGTCAATCCAGAAACTGATCCCGATACAGGGCTTCGACCTCGGCCCGTTGAACCCGCGCGGTGCCAAACGTCGTAACCGCCGCGGCACCGGCCGCGTTGGCGAAGGTCAGCGCCTGTAGGTCCGACAAGCCGCGCGCCAATCCCAGCACCAGGCCGGCGAGGAAACTGTCGCCAGCCCCCACGGCGCCATGCAGTTTCACCTTTAAGGCGCGCACACGGTTTATCCCGTTGAGCGTTCCCAGCAACGCGCCATTCTCCCCCAGGCTGACGGCGATTTTGCAGGCGATCCCGGCTTCAATCAATCGAACGACTTCGGCCTCCTGAGACCGGGCATCCGGCAATGAACGACCGACCAGGAATTCCAGTTCGCCGAGGCTGAGTTTCAAAAGCTCCATGCCCGTAACACCGATTGCCTGTAGCGCCGGGCCTGATGTATCCAGAACAAATTTCTGACCACGCTGACTCGCCCTGGCTGCGGCGCGCGCATAAAAGTCGGCCGGCACCCCAGGCGGTAAGCTGCCGCTGGCGACAATCCATTCAGCATCCGCGTGTGCCAGGGCTTCCAGTGCGGCCCCCCATTCGTCCGGCTCCAGGGTCGGGCCAGCGGGCACGAACCGATACTCAAGCCCGGTCGTCCGTTCATGAACATTCAGGCTGATGCGGTTGCGGCCACGGATCGGAATGGCGTGCCAGTTGATGCCGGATTGATCGAGCAACTCCCCGATCAGAACACCGGTCGCCCCGCCGGTTGCCACCAGCGCCCGGGCGTCACCGCCCAGAACATGCACCACGCGCGCAACGTTGATGCCGCCGCCACCGGGATCGAACTGGTCGTCGAAGGTCCGGATCTTGTGGGTGGGCCGCACGCTCTCCGCCATGCAGCTTTGATCCAGGGCCGGATTGAGCGTTAACGTAACAATAGCCGGACCCACGTCACACTGATCCGATCCGTTGGTGTTGTTCCGCCTCTGCCGCCTGAACGATGCCGATGGTTCGAAGCAGGCTCGACGGATTGACGCTGATCGAGTCGATCCCGAGTTCCGTCAGGAAGCGTGCAATTTCGGGATAGTTGGCTGGCGCCTCACCGCAAATGCCGACCTTGCGGCCATTACGCTTCGCACCTTCGATCGCCAGCCGCAGCATCTCCAGCATGCCCGGATCACGTTCGTCGAAATCGAACGAGACGATATCGGAGTCACGATCCACGCCGAGAGTAAGCTGCGTCAGGTCATTCGATCCGATCGAGAAACCATCGAACACCGTGGCGAAGGCATCGACCTGGATGACGTTGTTGGGGATTTCGCACATCACATATACTTCGAGCCCGTTCTTGCCGCGCGTCAGTCCATTCCGCGCCATGGCGGCCAGCACGTCTTTCCCCTCTGCCACCCGCCGGCAGAACGGCACCATAACGATCAGGTTGGTCAGCCCCATCTCCTCCCGCACCCGTCGCAGGGCTTCGCATTCCAGGGCAAAACCGTCGGCATAGGCTGGATGCGCGTAACGGGATGCGCCACGAAAACCGAGCATCGGGTTGGCCTCGCGCGGTTCAAATGTCGCACCGCCAAGGAGCGTGGCGTATTCGTTGGTTTTGAAGTCCGACAGCCGAATGATGACGGGTTTGGGGTAGAACGCGGCGGCTATGGTGCCGACGCCCTCTGCCAGGTTCCGGACAAAATACTCCCGCGGGGACAGGAAGCCGCGTGCGCGTTCCTCTATGCGTACGCGATCATGCTCCGGAATCCGTTCCGGATGCAGCACGGCCATGGGGTGAACGCCGATATGCTCGTTGATGATGAACTCCATCCGAGCCAGTCCGACGCCGGCGTTTGGCATCATCGCCGTGCGGAACGCCAATTCCGGGTTGCCGAGATTCACCATGATTTCGGTTTCCGGCATGCTCAGCGCGCCGACATCGGTGCGGGTGACCGCGAACGGAACGTCCCCGTCATAGACGATCCCCGTTTCACCATCAGCGCAGGAGATCGTGACGCGGGTTCCGGTGCGCAGCGCGGTCGTTGCGTTAGCGGCGCCGACCACCGCCGGCACACCCAGTTCGCGGGCGACGATGGCTGCATGGCAGGTGCGCCCGCCATGGTCGGTGACAATGGCGCTGGCGGTCTTCATGACCGGTTCCCAGTCGGGACAGGTTGATTGCGCCACCAGGACGTCACCCGGACGAAATGCCTTCAGATCCTCGGCCGACACAACCACATGCACCGCGCCGGTCCCGATCTTTTCGCCAACCGCCTTGCCGGTGGCCAGGACCGTGCCACTGCCTTTCAGCGTGTAGGTTTCCAGCATGGTGGCGGATCGTTGGGAGACGACCGTTTCCGGTCGTGCCTGCACGATGTAGAGGCGGCCGTTGTCGGCATCCTTCGCCCATTCGATGTCCATCGGAACCGCATGGCCGGCCCGTCGCGAGTAATGATTTTCGATCGCGATGGCGTGGCCGGCCAGGGTCAGAACCTCCCCGTCCACCAGGCAGAATTGCGCCTGTTGATCGGGCGGCGTCGGGTCGTTGCGCGTGGTGGTGCTGAGACCGCCCGTGGCCAGGCTCATCGTCAATTGTTTCTTGCCGAGCGTCCTTCGCAATACAGCGCGATGTCCTTGCGCGAAGGTCGGTTTGAACACGGTGAACTCGTCAGGATCGACGGTTCCCTGCACAATATTTTCTCCAAGACCATATGACCCGGTGATCAGCACGACATCGCGAAATCCGGATTCGGTATCGAGGGTGAAAATCACCCCACTCGATGCGCGATCGGAGCGCACCATTTTCATGACACCGACCGAGAGACTGACCTTGAAGTGATCGAAGCCGTTGTTGACCCGATACACGATGGCCCGATCCGTGAAAATCGATGCAAAGCAATGACGGCACGCTTCGAACAGGTTATCGACGCCGGAAATATTGAGATAACTCTCGTGCTGCCCGGCAAAGCTCGCGGTTGGCAGATCCTCGGCGGTGGCGGAACTACGGACGGCGACAGCGGCGCCGGCGCCATATTGTTTCTCTAACGTTGCATAAGCGCCGGCGATTTCGCTCCGCATGGCGGTGGTGCCCGTGGCGTCATAGACAAGCTTTCGCGCCAGCACGGCACGTTCGGCCAGCCGGCCTACATCGGTCACGTCCAGGCCGTCCAACAGCGTATGCAACTTTGGCCATGCATCGGCGGTGGTCAACGCGTCACGATAGGCACTGGCGGTCAGCGCGAACCCGTTGGGAACGTGAATCCCTTGCCCGCCCAACTCCCGATACAGCTCACCCAGCGACGCGTTCTTGCCACCGACCAGCGGCACATCCTCCAGCCGGAGACTATCAAACCAGCGCAAGTACGTTTCAATCATGGCCGCGCCTCCATTTTCTTGGCTCGAACCGGACTGGTGCGCATTTTTAGGCTGCTGCCATTGATGTGGGTCAATGCCTGCGCCGCGTCAAAGGCGAAGCCTGCTGCCACACACACAACCATTCGAGACCCGGGATGCCCATTGCCAATGCCTTCTCAAGAGCCGGACGGTCGCTGATCGCGCTGCTTCAGACCGCGATGATTGTCGCGCTATCGACAGCACCGGCCGGCGCCCAGACCGCGGGAGACGCCGCGGCCGGCCGCCAATTAGCCAAGACCTGGTGCGATAGCTGCCATGTGGTCGATCCGGCCCAGAAGACCGGCACCAGCAATGGCGCACCGCCCTTCACGGCCATCGCGGCCATGAAAACGACGACGTTTATGGGTCTGGAGGTGTTCCTGCAGACACCTCACGGCCGGATGCCTGACCTGCATCTCAGCCGCGACGAAATCGATGACGTGTCCGCCTACATTCTCAGTCTGAAGCGATAACCCGACTGGACGCTCGCCGGCTTGTCACGCCAACCAGGTCAAAGGCCCTCCAGTGTGTAGTCATGGTCATGCAGGACGACGCGCCGCTGGAATAACCACTGTCCCTCGACTTTCCGGAGTTCGCAATCGTAACGGCCGGGTGCGAGCAGCCTGCTTTTGCCGTCCTTGGTGAGGAAAACGGTCAAATAGCAGGTCGCATGCGCCCGGTCGCCGTCCACGGTCATCATCAGGTTGGACAGGACATGACGAAGCTGAGAGCCGCCGGCCTGGAACCGAGCAAAACGATGGGCGAAAGCGGTGATGGCGGCGCGTCCTGTGTGCTCCCCTACCGCCGGGCTGACCAGTGTGCCGTCGTCGGCGAAGCAATCGATGACGGTTGCCGCGTCACCGGCATCCAAAGCGCAGGTGTAGCGCACGAACAGATCGTTGATGCCAAAACGGTCGTCCAGCGATGTCGTCATGATTCGTTAACCGATTCGAGTAAATCGGGGCGGAACCCGATGATTTGTTCGAAACGATCCGAGTAGTGCGTCCAGACCTCCGGGTTGACCAAACGTGGCGGAACGCGGCCGCGCAGAAGGCCGATCCATTGTTCCGCGGCGGCCTTCGTCATGTCGTACATCGTCTCTACGGTGGCGCCGGCGATGTGTGGCGTCGCCATGACGTTGTCCAAGTGCAGCAAGGGATGATCAGGCGGCGGCGGTTCGACATCGAATACGTCGATGCCCGCCCCCGCGATGCGGCGGGATGTAAGGGCATCCAGCAACGCGCCCTCGTCATGGATTTTGCCGCGGGCGGTGTTGATGAAATAAGCATTCGGTTTCATTCGGGAGAACGCATCGGCGCCAAACAGGCCGACGGTTTCCTTGTTGCGCGGACAGTGCACGGTGATGAAATCGGATTCCGCCAGCAGTGGCGCAAAATCGACCTTTTGTGCGCCTCGCTGAGCAACCTGCTGCTCGGTCAGATAGGGATCGTACGCCAATACACGCATGTCGAAGACGGCGCAGAATTTCGCGGTCAAACGGCCGATCTGGCCGATGCCGACGATACCGACGGTTTTGCCTTTGATGTTGTTGCCGGATAGTTCCAACCGATCGTTGGCGGTGCCCTTGATCATGGCGCGATGGGTGTAGCAGACGCGTTTGGTGAGGCCGAGCATCAGGGCAATGGCATGTTCGGCGACGGGTTCGCTGTTGGTGCCGGATTGGTTGACGACGATAACGCCTGCTGCGTTGCAGGCATCCACGTCGATCACGTCATAACCGGCCCCGGCGGAGGACATCGCAAGCATGTTGGGACATTGCGCCAAGAGATTGGCGTTGCCGAACCACGGCTCCTGTAGCTCTGTGCGGGCGCTGACCTGATAGCCGCATGCGGTCTTCAAGGCAGCCCGGTTATCCGCCCGAGGATCGATGTAGAGCAGCCGGACGAGTTCGATATCGTCCTGCGCACCGAGGATCTGTTCCGCTATCGGGTCAAACCAACGCTCGAAATAGGCTAGCCGTTTGCGATTGATCGCCATCGGTGCTGCTTTTCCTCCCGTTCCGTGCCCTGTGGGGCTGGTGTCATACCACCAATGAGCAAGCCACCGGTGTCAATCAAGCCGGTGATGACTGAGGGGCAACATTGGTTTGATTCTCACAGCGGCATAGATCATGCGTTGGCCGGAGCCGCTTGCAGCGAACCTGACAGCGGCTCCGACATGGCGATCGGGTCGCGTACCACGATACTATACAGTAACGCCGCCAGAACCATGATCCCGGCACCGATACCAAGCGCCAGGGAGAATGATCCGGTTGCATCAACGACCATGCCGGTTACCAAAGGCGAAACGGTACCTCCCAGATAAGAGCCAAAATTCTGGATCGACGCGACGGAGGCCGCGTAAGATTGCGGGGCGATCGCGGTGATCAACGTCCATTTGCCGGATTGGGCGAACGACAGGAAGAACATCGAGGCCGAAATGCAGGACAGTGCTAATCCCAGTTCTCCGCCCATAGCGGCGATTCCGCAGAACACGGCGGCGAGGACATAACCGAATGCCGCCGGCACCTTGCGGCTGGCCACGAGGCCCATTCCACGATGGGCCAGGAAATCAGTGGTGTAACCACCGCAAATGGAACCGACGATCGAGCAGCCCAGCGGAATCATGGCCAGAAAGCCGGTCTTGGCAATGGTCACGTGGTGCTGCATTTCCAGATAGGCTGGCAGCCAGGTGCCGTACATCCAAATGGCATAACCAGAGCAGAAGGCACCCAGGATCATGCCCCACATGGAGCGGTAACGAAACAACCGCTTCCATTCCCTTACCGTCACGACCGTCTGTTTCTGGCCAATGCGTCCCTCAGCGAGATAGGTGCGATCGGATTCGGTCAGTCTCACGTCTTTAGGATCCCGGTACAGAAACACCCAGAATCCAGCCGACAGGACGCCGATGGCCCCCATTACCACAAACATCTGCCGCCAACCGAATGCGAGCATCAGCGCTGTCAGCAGCGGCGTGCCGATGATGCGTCCAAGATCGCCGCCGATGGTGTAGAGCCCGGTGGGACGCCCGCGATCTTTCGGATGAAACCAGTTTGCCACGGTTCGGACCGACGCCGGGAACGCCGGCGATTCGAAAACGCCGAGTGCCACTCGGGTCCACAGAAACTGCATGTAGCCGCCGAGAATACCGCCCGCAGCCTGCGCCAGCGACCAAAGCACCAGCGCCCAACCCAGCAGCTTGCGGGAGCCGACCCGGTCCACCATCAATCCGACCGGTAACTGTGCCATGGCGAAGGCGATCGACCACGCGGATTGCAGCGCCCCGATACCGGTCGCGCTGATCCCGAAATCCTTACGAATCATAACGTTGCCGATCGCCAGTGTGGATCGGTCAATGTAATTCAGGGCGATGGCAACGGTGCACAGGACGACCGCCACCCATTGGGCTCGGCGCAGACCAGGCGAGATGGTCGAGTTCATGTTTCCCCTTTGGACATTTTGCGCCCGTTTGTATGACCTTTGCTGACCGAGCGAGCGACGGACTCAAAGGTTGAGACGAAGCATTGGCGGGATTTGCGTAATGCGCAAACACGTTCGTAAGCTCTCAAGGCAAGTGAGGCAGGCGCAGGACGCGGAAACGGCGAGGACGACCTTATGAAAATCACCCGTATCGATGCCTTCCAAATCGAATGGACTCCTGGCGATCCGGCCGAACGCCGCGGCGCCTTCCTGCTTGTTCATACCGATAGCGGCATAACCGGACTTGGCGAAGCGTCCCCGATGCAGGGTGGCCTCGTTTCGCTTACTATCCTGAAACACCATATCGCCTCGGCCATCATCGGCGCCGATCCCCTCGACCACGCCGTTATCCACGACCGGCTTTTGCACAAACTGGTTAAGTTGGGTCCCGAAGGCGCCCTGGGCGGCGCCTTGGCGGCTTTGGACATCGCGCTGTGGGACCTCAAAGGAAAACTTCTGGGACAGCCTATCTATAAGCTGCTCGGTGGCGCCTGGCGCACCGAATTGCCGTTCTACGCGTCGATCGGCAACAATGGCGTGCGGAGCGTCGATGAGGTTTGCAAGGCCGTGGAAACGCGCCTGCGCGACAAGCCATCGGCCATCAAGATCCGTTTCGACAACGACCGCACGAAGCCTGACATCGACATTCCCGGCGACATCGCCAAGGCGCGGGCGGTTCGGCAATTGGTCGGCGACGATTTCCCGCTGGCGTTCGATGCCAACAACGGTTTCACGGTCGGCGGCGCCATCCGGATGGGCCGGGCCTTGGAGGACCTCGGCTATTGGTGGTTCGAGGAACCGGTGCAGCACTACCATGTGGCGCAGATGGGTGAGGTCGCCCGGAAGCTCGACATCACGGTTTCGGCCGGCGAGCAGACCTACACGCTGTCCGGTGTCGCCGATCTGATTTCGGCCGGCGTGCGCATGGTGCAGCCGGATATCGTAAAGATGGGCGGCATTACCGGGCTGATGCGTTGTGCGGCACTATGCCAGGCGCACGGGGTGGAGTTGGTGCCGCATCAGACGCAGCCGACCATCGGGCACATGGCCAGTATGCATGTCTCGGCAGCGCAACCGCACGCCACCAAACCATGCGAACTCGACGACCCGTCGCCACGCCGCCACGCCGTATTCGTCAACCCGCCGCGCCCGGTCGATGGTCGGTTCCATCTGCCGCAAACCCCGGGGCTGGGTCTTGATCTCATCCCCGCCGAGGTGGCCAGCCGGCGCATCGACATCGGCTGACCGCCCGGGCGGCATCCGGGCATTTTACGCGAGGCCCGGATGCCTGCTTGTTACGACAGGCCCGTGAACATCCCCTCAATGAAGAGATTTCCGCTCAGTCCGCGTAGGTGAGCGCCCAGGCCTTTGCGCCATTGGTCGGCGGCTCGCACCAAATCGGCACCGCATTCCGGGTCCGCACATTCGGCTCGTGCCCCATCGCCCCGCGCATCGCCCGGAACAGTGCCCCGTGCGCCACCACCAGCACCAAGGGCGTCCGCGTAATGCACCGGTTGATCGCCGCCACCGCTCGGGTTGTCAGCGACGGGAAACTCTCCGCCCCCTCCGGCGTCATCTGTCCATCCACCCAATGCTGGAACCAGTCGGCCATTGGTTCACCTTCCTTCACGCCGAAGGCAACCTCGCGCAGGCCCTCATCGACATGCACCGGCAGCCCCAATTGGGCCGCCGCCAGATCCGCCGTCACCCGCGCCCGCGACAGCGGGGAGGAGATGACACTGCGAATGCCCTTCCCTCGCAACAGCAGCGCGGCCGACCGGGCCTGTGCCAGCCCGGTCTCATTCAGGGGAATATCGACGTTCCCCTGCGACAGATTTTGCACGTTCCAGTCGGTCTCGCCATGGCGCAGGAACCAGAACGCGACGGGGTGGATCATATCGGGCGGGGGAGCACTCATGGGTTCAGGCCAGGCCTTCTTGTTGCATCACGCTTTGCACGGACGGCCGTGCCTTCATCCGTTCGAAATGCGCGGCGACATTGCCGGGGAGAGTGATACCAACCCGCGTGGACCATAACGACACGTAGAAAATCGCGGAATCGGCGATGGAAAATTGTCCGACCGCGTAGTCCTTGCCTTCCAGCGCCGCGTCCAGAAGGGCAAAACCCTTCTCGGCGATGTCCTTGCCTCTGGCCTTGACCGCATCCTCGTCCGCCGGGTTCGGGGTGAAGTTCCCCGGCCGGAACTGCCGGGTGAAGCCCTGCATGTGGATCGTCGCGACCGCGTAGTCCAACAGTTCCAACGCCCGCGCCTGCTCGTCCACGTCGTCCGGCAACAGATTGGCGAACGGGTTCGACCGGGCAAGCCAGTAGGCGATCGCCGGATACTCGGTCAGGATCGCGCCATTGTCCCGCACCAGGGCCGGCACTTTCGACTTCGGGTTCACTGCCGTGAAGCCGGGTTTGTATTGCTCGCCGTCGCGCAGGCTGACGGCAATCGCCTCGTACGGCTTGCCGATCTCTTCCAGCAGGATGTGAATGCCGATCGAGCAGGCGCCGGGTGAGTAATAGAGCTTCATCAGATTGTCCTCCGTTTATCGCCAGGAACCGGCATCGGGCCGGTCCAGGCCAAGATTCTCGCGCAGCGTAGTGCCTGTGTAGTCGTTATGGAACAGCCCGCGGCGTTGCAATTCGGGGACAACCAGCCGGGTGAAATCCTCATAGGCGCCGGGGACGTGCGAGGCCGCCACCACGAACCCGTCGCAGGCCCGGGTCGTGAACCATTCCTCCAACCCGTCCGCCACGTCCTTCGCGCTGCCGACGAAGCGCGGGTGATCGTGAAAGGTCCCCCGCCGCGTGATGTCAATGAAGTCCCTCGGAGTCGGTAGCCGGTTGCCAAGCTCGCGCTTGATCCGATCGCGCATGCCCTGCACGCCGGTCCAGCTATCGAGTTGCTCCTGGGTGAACGCCAGGTCGATCGGCTGTTTGGAAAAGTCGAAATTCAACACCTCGGACAGCAGCGACAGACTGTCGATCTGTTTGGGCAGGGCGTCGATCAAGGCGGCGTGATCCTCAGCCTCCGAGCGTGTCTCGGCGACGATCGGATAGATGCCGGCGCAGACGAAGGTTTTGTCCGGATCGCGGCCGGCCGCTTCGACCTGTGTCTTAAACGACGCGTAGTCGCGCTGGGCCTGCGCGATACCATGGTAGGCGACGAAGACGCACTCGGCCCAGCGGGCGGCGAAACGCTGGCCGCGGCCGCTCTGCCCGGCCTGGATCAGCACCGGATGCCCCTGGGCGGACCTCGGGACGGTGAACGGGCCGCGGGACTGAAAGAATTGGCCCTTATGGTCCAGGCGATGGACTTTTTCCGGATGTGCGAACAAGCCGGTTTCGCGGTCGGCGACGATGGCGCCGTCCTCCCACGAATCCCAGTGGCCCATCACGACCTCCAGGAACTCATCGGCGCGGTCATAGCGAAGATCGTGCTCGCCATGCGAGACGTGGCCCATGTTGAGGGCCTCGCCGTCGTTCATCGAGGTGACGATGTTCCAGGCAGCGCGGCCATCGGTTACGAGGTCCAGGGTCGCGAACACCCGAGCGACGTGGAACGGTTCAAAGTAGGTAGTGGAGAATGTCGCGCCGAGGCCCAGGCGTTCGGTGGCCATGCCCATGACGGTCAGGATCGTGATCGGGTCCATTTTAACGCAGCGGATCCCGTTGGCCACGGTGTGGGCATGATCGCCGCCGAACAGGTCCGGCATCGCCAGGCGATCGTCGAAAAATCCGAGGTGAAATTTCCCCGCCTCCAGCGCCCGCCCGATCCGGCGATAATATTCGGCGGAGGTGAAATCCTGTTGAGCGAGCGGATGGCGCCAGGAACCGACGAAATTCGTGCAGTTCTGCGCTTGCAGAAAGCCAACCAAGGTCATTTGACGCATTGTTCAGGTTTTTCCCGGGGCCGTTCGAAAATTGTTATATCGATGGGTGCCGGACGAGGAAAGGCACTTGCGTTCGGAATCGATCCCCCGTAGATAGCGGCCTCTGATCGGAGCGCGGGCGTAGCTCAGGGGTAGAGCACAACCTTGCCAAGGTTGGGGTCGAGGGTTCGAATCCCTTCGCCCGCTCCAGTTTTCTTCAAGAAAATGAAGCGGTTAAAACGGTCCTTCGGGGCCGTTTTTTGCTTCCCCGCCCCCCACGCGAAAGCTGGGGAAGCAGGGGGGAAGCAGCAGAAAGCGAAAAGCAGCGGGCTACCGGCTGTCGTCGGCATGGAAGGCATCCCAAAGCCACGGTTTGCCGCCTGCGCGACAGGCGGCAATGGGTTGTGTTGCGCTCCACCACGAAGGCTGGGTTTGGACGCCATCGCGCTTCCCAGGACGCCCAAGCGAGGCCCATTTTGTTTCACCGGCGCCGATGGCGACGCGAATGCGAAACTCATCACTCAGCCCTCCCGCCTGCGAGGCGCATCGGCAGCACAAGCCGCAGCGAGTCGGGTAATCGTACGAACCCATGCGCCGCATAGAATCCCGCCGCCAGCTCGTCGAGCGCATCGACGACCACCATCGAGGATCCAACCGTGCCGGCGCTCTCGAACGCCCGCTGCAATGCATCGGCGAGAAGAAGCGCGCCCAGGCGCTGTCCCTGGTGCTCCGTCGCCACGGCCAGCCGACCGATCAAGGTGGCGCTCACCAGCGGATAGCGCGGGATGTGCTTGCGGGCTGTCTCCGGCACGTCGCCTTGGGAGGCCGCCATCGCGCAAAGGGTATAGTAGCCCAAGATACGGGCCGGCTCGCCGACCTCGCTCAGGACGAACACGGCATTCGCCTTCCGGCGCACATCCTGGCCGGCCTGGGTCTTGAGGTAGCGATCCAGGCTCTCCACGCCACAGGTAAAGCTGCTCCGATCGTGCTGCTCGTCGAGTAGCGCGACCCGAAGATCCCTGGATGGCTGCTTCGCCATTCACCGGACAACCCGGCGCTTGTGCTCCGCGAACGCGCGCTGCAACCGTTCGCTCGGGGCCGGTGGATTGACCAGGACGTCGAAAAAAACGGCGCGGTCCCGGTCAGACAAGACGAGCGTCTCATGCTCCGCAATCGTCCGCCGGGCAGCGTCCGTAAGCGCCGTCATGCAGAAATCCGTCAGTTTGCGCCGTTCGAGTTGCGCCGCCCGTTCGATCAGAGCCTTGGTGGGCTCGTCGACTCGAAACCCAAGCCGCTCTTCGCGAAGCCGTCGGTCGGTTTTTGCTGTCGTGGCCATGGTCACCTCCAGCCAAATATGTACGTCAATCCGACTAACTTTTCAAGGTCCGCCTTGGTTCTCACCTTTCGTTGCTCGGCCCTTCGGCTTGGGGACAGAAGGAGGAGGCAGCGACGCCAGAAGCCGCTCGGCATAGGCCACGCCCGCGTCCCACACGCGTGGCGGTCGAACAATAATCAGAAGAAAGGCTATCCAGAGGAAGAGGAGCACAACCGCCGCGACCTGGGTGGCAGGTGCATCCCGAGCGATCGCCCAGAGCGGCATGTTGCCGGTCGTCATTTGGGTGGTTCGCGTTACCACGATGGCGGCTGACGCGCAGACTGCCAACACGAGTGCTGCCCCTCTCATGCCCAGCAGATTGCGCCAGAAACCATAGGCGATATTGTCATTGTGAATGAGTGGATGTTTGGGGCCGCGCCGTAGGTCGATTAGGCGACGGATCACCGCTCGATAAATGCCATCGGCTGCGTCCGGATCCTGTGCCTCTGCGCTGGCGTCTGGGAGCCGGAAGTCCGGCGCGAGGTCCTGCAGCGCCGCGTGGTATGCACGCTTGGTCGGCATCTCGATCGTGTTATCTCGAAATCGCAGAACGATCTCCGTCGGAAACCCACCCCATCGCTGCTTGAGCATGTGCTGCACGGCACGACCGCGAGACCTGGCCATGCTCGCGAACAGATAGAGGAGACCTATCATCACGACGCCCGATCCGATGGTCCGATAGATGTTCCCGGTGACGATCTGTGGGAATGCGACCAGCAAGCTGATCCCCGGAACAAGCGGCGCCAGGAGCCCTGGTGTTATTCGGGCAAGTATGTCGTAGCGATCAAATATCCGAAACAAGCGCGCCGATTCAGTCATCGTCATAGGCCTCGACAACCGGAGAAAAGTTCATGGCTGCGGCCGGGCCATATCCCACGCGTTGCGGGAATCCCGAACCGAAGCAGGTAGCAACTCCTTGCGTCCCAAGCACGCGCGCGCCTCGGCGCATGAAGGCGTTCATGACGATCTTGCGCGGGTGGGCACTGTCGTCTTTCGGCGCGGACACGACGGCCGTGAAATGCGGGATCTGCCCCTCCGACACCACGGGCCCGATCAAGCGGTTAAGGATCGTTGGGCCGACGTTTCGGCGGCTGCCGTGATGGGGCACCTGCACCAGTGCGAAGTTGCGCAGCACAAGACCGCACGCCTCGGCGAAGGAAGCCGCCCATTCAAGGCCGAGATTTCCCGCATCGCCTGTCAAAAGGATGGGCTTCCATCCGTCAAACTGGCCATAGAGGACAACACTGCTTTCGTTGCGAGCACCTGTTTCGCCGCCGTCGCGCAGCCGCTCGAAGCCCCAAGCTTCCCAAATGCTGGCGGCTGTCTTGGCGAGCGCCTCGAGCACCGCCTTCAAGAAACCTTGATACGCAAAGTCGGACATATTGCCGGATGCTCGTGGCGTATCTGGGAAGTGAGAAACCAGTTGCGGGTAGATGTGCTGCGGCGGTGACAGCACGGTGAATGGCCCGATAACGGCACCGGCAAACGGCTCGAAGACCGGAATGCCCTTCGTGCCCGCCATAGTGACGATCTCGTTGATGACGTCGTATTCGGCCTTCAGGCGTCTGGTCAGGCCATCGACGGTCCACCGTGAATCCTGAAGGTGCGGCAGGATCGCCTCGGCATGCCACCAAGGGACATGGGTCCAAACGCGGCGCACATCGGCCTTCTCGATTACGACGCGGGCGCCGGAGGAGTGATCGATATCCGGATGGGTGATGACCAGGTCGCGCACGATCGGCACGGCACCGCCGCAAATCGATGTCAGATGCTCTATCAGCGTCTCGCCGGAGGCGGTCGTCCCGCCATCGACGACGATGAGCTGAAAGCTGTGGGGCTCGCCGTACCGGATCGCGATGGCGTCGCCGGCGCGGGATTTTTCGCCCACGGGCAGGAATTCGACTTCCAAGCCGGTCATGACGCAGCCTCCGGGACTGGAGGCGACTGCGCGGTCAGATTGTCTGCCAGCACCCCCCTATAGCCTCCAGGGGTGCGGATGAGCAGCACGGACGGGGCGAGACGAGCGAGTGCAACAGTCGTCGCCGTCGCGTGGTCGAGCCCCGAGGGCCCCGAGACCGCGAGGTGGCTATGCCAAGTGCCGAGACAATACAACGTACCGCCCGCTCGATCAGCATAGCTGCGAATCGCCGTCCTGACGCCGCCTGTCCCCAGGACGAACTCGCCGGCTGACCGGCGGCTATCGGGTGGAGCGGGCAGCACATCAACAATGTGAATCGATCGGGCGGCTTCAGAGAGCCGTCCCATGACAATGCCACCTGTCTCTACATCCGGCCAACGAGCGACCTCCTCAGTAATCGCGGCATGCGCCCGTGGACCGAGACGGACGGTCCAGTTCCCGGCACCTTCGATCGACACCAGATGGGCTGGCATGATGTCCCGCTGAATCCAGGACATGCTGAGACCGTCCTTCTGAATCATCCCAATCAAAATTCGCCCCTGCGGGGGCGGCTTGGGTTGGTGCAGCCGCTCCCGAATCACCTCCGCCATGGGAGCCGCCATCATCGAAATCCGCGCGTCGGAAATCGCCATGGTGAGCGACCCACAACCTTCGCCAATCCGTTCCCGGCTGACGCTTTCGGGGCCGAAAATCAGCGGGCGTAGGCGGGCATGAGCGCCAATCAGGGCATAGGCTTCGGCCATCAGATCAAGGCAATTCGGATTCCGGTCGGCTCCCTCCATCGTCACGAGCCCGACCACGCCATCGGCATAAAGCATCGTCTCGATGACCTGCGGCAGAGTGCCAGACGCCTCGCTGCCGATCGCCTCGCGGGCGACGAGCGAAGCGGTCGCGTTTATCAGCAAGCCGGCTTTTCTCGGGAGCACGCGCCGCCGTTCGGTCGTGTTCCGCAGCAGAGACACGACGTCCATGTCGCAAGCCTCGGCGGTTTGGTTGAGACCGCCGATAGCATCGGCGAGCGCTTTGGCCTTTCCTCCAAGCCAAGATCTAAACAAACGGCCCCGCTCCGGGACCAGCGCGTGCCTTGCTGCGTTGTGCGGGCTTAGAGACGCTCGATCGATTACCCACGATGGTGCAGCGCCGGCGCGCGCAAGGTGCAGCCCGATCTTCGACCCAAGGCTTCCTGCGCCGAGCAGAGTCCATACGGGCGAGGCGGCCGCATTGTCGATGCCGGACAGCCGGCGCAGCAACGGCACTGAGACAGTATCGCGATGGGCTGCCGGGCGCACGGGCGTAGAGTCGCCATCGGCGAACAGGTCAGGCACCCCAATATCCACGACATAGGGGCACAGCTCCAGAGCGCTGTCGGTGCCAATTAGCGGAAAAGGCCGGCGCGCTATCAGGACGATCGCGATTGGCCAACGCCAGCGTGCCGTGAGCTTCCGGGCGCACTGGCGCAGCCAATCCAGACCGGTGCGCAGCGGCTCATCGCATCCATAGACACCTGCCCGCTCGCGCAGGGCGGCCATGGTAGTGACGGTTTCCGGTTGGTAATCGTCTGCAACGACCGGTGCGCCGGAGGGCATCTTTCCGGGCCAGACGATCAGACTGAGCGAGGAGCCGCGCGCCGTATCGTCACTGCCCGACAGGTTAGATTCCGAAAGAAGCTTCTTCAGTGACTCCGTGTTCAGAGCCATGGAGGCGCTGTCGATGATCCCGTAGGTACTTTTCTCCTCATCGGGCCGGCCGAAGCGTAGATAGTCGAACCGCAAGACCGCGCGCCCCGCCTGACGAGTGACTAGGCCGCGCAGGTGCGCTGCATCGGCGACGATCACGTCATCCAAAGAATCCCGCCGCACCGGTTCCCATCCATGCTCGGGATCGATCAGTCGCCCCAGTGCCGCATTTTCGAGCCAGCGGGCGAGCTGGTCGATGACGCCGAACAGGCCGCGTTGCTGCAACAACTCGCTCGGCCGCCCATCGACGATGCAGGGCTCCGGCGGATGGCCTGGATTGCCGGGCTGGACATGCGCCAAGGAGCGGTCGAAGTCGTGGCGGAGGGTCAGGAGCGGCGCGCGCAGAGGATAGGCGACTGGAAAAAGGAAGGTCACCTGCTCGATCGACCGCACGCCGTTGGGGCTTACGCCATCGGCCATCCAGGCGTTGGGCAGCGCCACCCGAATACCGACATCGACCCTGACGGACCCATTGGCGCGAACACTCGGCACTCCAATCACCGCGACCGCGTTGTGACCGGCAAGCTGGCGAAGTCCGCGCTCGATTGCGGCGGAAGGTGGAAAATCCTGCTCCACGGCGGCCGGTTGCACTTTTAGCCGTGCGGAAGCGGCTGACGGCCAATGGCCCCGCTTCCGGTGATGACCGCGGCCTTGGTGATCCGTGTCAGCAGACGCGGTCCATTTTTGCTGATTTCGAATTCGACCACGTCGGGGGCCTTCTCCGGCTCACCCACACAGACGAACGAACCGCCGGCGTCCTTGACGATGGACTGGTATTCCCGCTTCGCCCGGATGCACGGCGGATCGACCTCGTCATCCTTGATCGCCTTGCTGCTGGCAACAATGACCGCGCCTTTGCGCGTTTGGGCCAAAGCGCTGCGTGCATCCCCGCAGACCTCGGCGTCTTCGCCATATTCGCTCCAACTGTCATAGGACAGTGAGTGCCACGAACAGTGATGAGGGGCCTGAAGAACGTCGTAGCTGAACCAGTCGGCGCGTTCGGCGTGGCGCTGCCAGAGCCGTTCCCAGATCGCGACCTCCGCATCGCCGCCACTCAGGAAGCGGCAGGCATCCACGACGCTATCGCCGGAAAGGGAAAAATTCAGGACTGTGCTCGAGTGGTTCTTGGACCTGACCTCCTCCTCATCTACGTCGTCGCTTTTCGGCTGCGGCGCCAGCAGGCGGGCGGTCATCGTCCAATCGTACTGCCCGTTCACCGTTGAGAACGTCGCGTCCGCCTTCACCAGGATTGAGCCGAGATCGTCGGTCTTACCGCCCTCGTCTTCACCCAGGATCAGGATGCGGTCGCCATCGCTGACAGCTCCGAGCATGTCGCGATATGTCTGAACGCGACGCCGCGCTTCGCTGTTGAACACCTTGGCGTCGTCGCAGAGCACGTGCTGAGATGAGGCGCGCCGGAATACCATCGGCGACGACCACAGCTCGCGGACGAAAATCTTATCCGCAGCCTCCGACCAGTCGCCCGGCGGCCCCATGTGGAAATGCTTTTTAAGCCCCGTGCAGTGGTCTTTGTCTGGATGGGTGATCAGGAGGGCGTCGACGTAGAGCCTCCCCTGGCCGTCCCTCTCCAGCCGATCCCGCAGGGCGGTCGCCACATCCGGCGTATCGTCATCCGGATCATCCGCCGCACCGCGGATATTGATGTCGATAAGGATTTTCCGCCCGCTCTCCAGCTCGACGAGCGCCATGTCGCCGTTGCCGACCGGGAAAAACACGATCTTCGCCACCATGCCCGCTCGCCTTTCAGCTAGGGCGGGTGGCGTTACAGCCAGCGGCCCGGGTCAGGCGCAATGCGAAATCACCGCCTGCGCCGCCGGCAATCTTGCCGGCGGCCAAATACCTAATATGAGTTGACTGGCGAGTCAAGATGATTCATTTTGCGCCGGCAAGTTTGCCGGCGGAGAGCTAAAAGATGGAATTGGCTGGTGTTTTTCTTTTGTTCTCGGGTCCGACCAGGGAAGCAGAGACGGTCGGCTTCCGCTTCGGAGCGAAGGGGACCCACACCAGTCGAACGATGATGTTCGAGGAGCTCAGCCACGTCCTTCAGGCGACAGCCCCCGACGCGCGACGCGCCGACTACGCGGCCGCGATCATCGACGGCAACTGTCTGTCCAAGCAAACCGCATCGACGCGCAGACTCAGCAACCAACGGCTGGGGGAACTCTATGGTCTGGACCCAACGATCCCCCTGTTCCGAGTCCTCCGCAGGCTTTGGGATATAGAAGCCGATGGTCGGCCGCTCCTCGCCCTACTGGCAGCGATCGCCAGAGATCCGCTGCTAGCAGCGACATGTCCAGCGATCGTCGCGATGCCCGCCAAAGCCGAGCTTCAACGAGACGCAATGAAGGGCGCGCTGCAAGCCGTCGTCGGGGACCGACTGAACGACAGCACACTGGAAAAAGTGTGCCGCAATGCGGCGAGTACCTGGGCGCAATCCGGACACCTTGAGGGACGAACCTTCAAGAAGCGCCGGATAGTGCTGCCGTCACCGACTGCGGTGACTTTTGCCATCTACCTCGCCCACGCCGCCGGCTTCCGCGGCGCTGAAATCTTCTCGTGCGGGTGGCTTAGGGTGCTCGACTGCGAGCCATCGCACGCGCGCCAACTCGCCCTTGATGCGAAACGGTCTGGTCTACTCGACTTGCGAATGGCCGGCGACGTCGTCGAGTTCAATCTGTCGCGGCTCGATCCTTACGCTGGGAAGGCGTGATCATGGCGCGCATTGAAGACCTGGCCGAACGCTACGGACGTCATATTGCCACCCCTTGGCAGCGCACTGTTGCCGGCGCGCAGCGCGTTGTGATGGTGGTCTACGACAAAGAGCTTGAACGGACGCTGCGAGCGCGCGTCCTTGCCTTTGAAACGGCGACCCGTGAGGCGGGACACGATTGGCGTGAAATCGATCTATCCGCCACGTTCGCAGAATGGATGGCGGCCGACGACTATCGCGATGAATACTTCCAATCGCCCGAGGATCTTCAGCTCAAGCTCGATGCCGAATTTCCGGAGTTCGTGGCGGAGCGTCTTCGGGCGGAACTTCAGGAATCCGATGTCACGCCTAATACGGTTGTCGCCGTTCTGGGTGTCGGCGCCCTGTTTGGATTCGCCCGCATATCTCAAGTGCTGAAAATCATAGAGGCCGACATTCGGGGACGCCTCGTCGTGTTTTTCCCAGGTCAGTTTGAACGCAACAATTACCGGCTGCTCGATGCACGCGACGGTTGGAATTACCTTGCCGTGCCAATCACGCTGCACGGCGAAGGAGGAACGCTATGAAAATCAAAGACGCCCTACAGCGGGATCCTGCCTCCCATCCCCTGGTGAACCAGGGCCAAGCTCGAATCTCGGACAGCCGCAACGAACGTGCTCAATCCGAGCTACGGGGCGAGCTTGAGACATTCGTCTGCGAGGGGCAGTACGCGGATGGCGTCCAAAAGATCATTCGTTCCTTCCTCGACAATATCGGAAAGACCAGCCAACGCGGTGCGTGGGTGAGCGGATTTTTCGGAAGCGGTAAATCGCACCTGCTTAAGATGCTCTGCCACCTCTGGCAGGATACGAGCTTTTCAGATGGCGCCACCGCCAGAAGCCTTGTCCCGTCGATCCCGGAGGACCTTCGTGCCTTACTCCGTGAACTGGACACCGCAGGAAAGCGAGCGGGTGGGCTGATCGCCGCCGCTGGCGCACTGCCCAGTGGCACCACCGATAACGTCCGGCTGACGATACTTTCCATTTTGCTGCGAGCCGTCGGGCTTCCTGAGCAATACCCACAAGCCCGTTTCTGCCTGTGGCTGCACTCGCAAGGTCAGTTCGACAAAGTGAAGGCGGCCGTCGAAGCGAGCGGCAAGCCCTTCGAGCGCGAGCTCAACAACCTCTATGTCAGCGGGCCGATAGCCCGTGCCGTGATGGCGAGCGACGCCAATTTCGCCGCCAGCGAAGCGGAAGCGAAACAGCTACTCAAAGCACAATTCGCGCCTCAGACCTCCGACATCACAACGGAACAGTTCCTACTCGTCGCGAAAGAGGCGCTGAGACTTAGAGCCAAAGATGGCCGGCTTCCCTGCACATTGCTCATTCTCGACGAAGCTCAGCAATACATCGGCGACTCCCAGCAACGCGCGTCGCTTCTTACAGAGGTTACGGAAGCGGCCTCCAAGCAGCTCGACAGCCACGTCATGGTCGTGGCAGCTGGGCAAAGTGCGTTGACCGAAATTCAGCTTCTGACATACCTGCTCGACCGCTTCACGATCCGCGTCCCCCTGTCGGATGCCGAGGTCGAGACGGTTACTCGGAAGGTGCTGCTGCAAAAAAAGCCTACGGCGGTCGCGGAGGTGCGCGCCCTGCTCGACAAGCATGCGGGCGAAGTTTCGCGGCAGCTCCAGGGCACACGCATCGGCGAGACAATCGAGGATCGCGCCATCATCGTCGATGACTACCCACTGCTGCCGGTCCGGCGGCGGTTTTGGGAGAACTGCTTCCGCCAGATCGATGCGGCCGGCACAAGCAGCCAGCTCCGCTCGCAGTTGCGCATCATCCACGACGCTGTCGCCAAGGTCTCCGAACGTCCCCTCGGTTCGGTCGTACCGGCCGATGAACTTTTCGAAGCGCTCGCGCCAGAAATGGTGAATACGGGCGTGCTGCTCCGTGAAATCAACGAGCGCATCATCCTGGTCGGGCGAACCGAAGGGCCGATCGCGCAGCGTATTTGCGGCCTGGTCTTTCTGATAGGAAAACTGAAGCGGGAAGCCGGCGCCGATATTGGCGTTCGCGCCACCAAGGATCACCTGGCCGATCTGCTGATCGACGACCTGACGGCCGACAACGGCAAGCTCCGGTCGGAGGTGGAAGAGAAGCTGAAAAAGCTGAGCGAGCAGGGCGTGCTGATGCTGGTCGGCGACGAGTATCGTCTTCAGACCCGGGAAGGCAGCGACTGGGACCGGGAGTTCCGCAACCGGCAAACCAAGCTCAACAACGACGATGCGGCGGTCCAATTCAAGCGCGATCAGCTGCTGTACGGCGATATCGACAAGACGGTCCGCGCAATTCGCGTCATGCAGGGTGCGGCGAAAGAACCGCGCCAGTTTCTGATCCACCGGGAACAGACTGCGCCAGTGATCGATGGCAGCGGCGTCGCGATCTGGATCCGCGATGGCTGGTCTTGCGCAGAGAAAGATGTGCTGGAGGCCGCGCGTTCTGCCGGCACTGACAGCCCGATCCTGTTCGTGTTCATTCCGCGCCAGTCGGCCGAGGACGTGCGGCGGTTGATCGTCGAGGCCGACGCCGCCCAGCAGACGCTCGATGTCAAGGGCAATCCAACGACAGCTGAGGGCCAGGAAGCCCGTCAAAGCATGGACAGCCGCCGCGCGCGCGCGATGGGTGATCGCGATCGGCTGATCCGAGAGGTCGTGGAAAACTCCAAGGTCTTTCAGGGCGGCGGGAGCGAGGTGCTGCTGACGTTGCTGAATGACAAGATAAAGGCCGCGACCGAGGCATCGCTCGTGCGGTTGTTTCCGCGCTTCAAGGAGGCGGACTCGGCGGCATGGGAGGCGGTCATCAAGCGCGCCCGCGATGGCGCCGACCACCCCTTCCAGCCGACCGGCCACACCGACGCGACGGAGAAGCACGCCGTCTGTCAGCAGGTGATCACCACCATCGGCGCCGGCAAATCGGGGTCGGACGTCCGCAAGACATTGGGTGGAACGCCCTTTGGCTGGCCGCGTGACGCTGTCGATGCGGCGCTGATTGCCCTGCATCGGCTCCAGCACCTCACCGCTACCCTGAACGGTCAGGCGATTCCGCTCGGCCAGCTTGATCAAAACAAGATTGCCAAGGCCGACTTCCGAGTCGAGCACGCCACACTCACCGTGGGAGACCGCCTGATCCTGCGGAAGCTCTTCCAGGCTTTGGGGCTTTCCTGCAAGAGCGGCGAGGAAGCTGTCCGCGCCGGGGAATTTCTCAGCGGTTTCATTGCACTCGCAAAATCCGCCGGTGGCGACGTGCCTTTGTCCCCCTCGCCGGCGACAACCGAGATCGAGGACACCCAGCGGCTGGTCGGCAACGAGCAGCTAGTGGCCATCAAGACCAAGGCACCGGAGTGGGAGGACAAGATCAAGGCGTTGACGGCCACGCGGGATTTAATTGCTCAGCGGCTGCCAACTTGGAATTTGGTTGAACGGCTTGCAAAGCACGCGGCGGCCCTGCCCGAAGCCAAGCCGCATTTGGAGCAGATCGAGGCCATACGCAGCCAACGTCTGCTGCTGGAGAAGGCTGATCCAGCGAGCGCGATCCGCGTCGCCCTGGCCGGCTTGCTTCGCGATGCCGTGCAGAAGGGGCGAACCGATTACGAGGCAGCGTTCGGCGCGGCCATGGCCTCGCTTGCCAGCAATAGCGTCTGGACGAAGGTCCTCCCGGCTGACCAGGACTCCATCAAAACCGCGGTCGGCCTGAGCGCACCGAGCAAGCCGGACATTGCCAGCGACGATGCGCTGGTGGGCCATCTTGATCAGAAACCACTGTCGAACATCCAGGCGGAGATTGACGCCATAGCTGGCCGTGTGGGCCTGGCCATCGAACGGGCTGCGCGGCTGTTGGAGCCCAAGGTTCAAACCGTCACGTTGGAACGCAGCACGCTGCGAGACGCCGTTGAAGTCGAGGCCTGGGTCAAGCGCCAGACAGCAACCCTCATCGAAGCGGTGCGCCATGGCCCCGTGCTTGTGAACTAGGGCGAACCAGCATGACCTCACTGACTCGCGACCTCCGCAAAGATCTTGAAAAGACGGTCAAGCAGGCGCGCCGCATCGCTGAGGCGGGCGCACGCCAGGCCGTCCAGCAGCTTCGCGTCGGGGACGGCGATGCGCCGAAGGATCTCACGACAGATCAGCGCGCCCTTCGAACCCGATTGCGCGCGCATGGCCGGCAGCTTGGAGACCGGCGCGACGCGAAGACAGGCACGCAAGAGACCGTTCGCCTCGTTCAGGAATGCGCTTACGAACATTGGCATCGCATGCTGTTCGCGCGCTTTCTTGCTGAGACGGACCTCCTGATCGAGCCGGAGTCGGGCGTGGCCATCACGCTCGACGAGGTGCAGGAACTGGCCCGCGAGAAAGCGACGGACTGGCTCGAGCTGGCGAGCGAATACGCCGAGCGGATGCTGCCGCAAATCTTCCGCAAGGACGATCCAGTGCTGCAAATCGGCCTGCCGCCAGAAACGCGATCCGAAATGGAGGACCTACTGAAGGGTCTGTCGAAGTCGGTGTTCGAGGCCGATGACAGCCTCGGCTGGGTCTACCAGTTCTGGCAGGCGGACAAGAAAGAGGAGGTCAACAAGTCCGAGACCAAGATCGGCGCGGACGAACTGCCGGCTGTCACACAGCTCTTCACTGAGGACTATATGGTCCTCTTCCTGCTGCACAACAGCCTTGGCGCTTGGTGGGCCGGCAGGGTCCTGGCCGCCAACCCCAACCTCGCAACTTCGGCTGCGAACGAGGCTGCGTTGCGCGCCGCTTGCAAGGTTGGTGACATTGACTGGTGCTATCTGTCCTTTGTCCGAGACAAGGGCGACGACGGTGTAGAGGGCCCTTGGCGCCCAGCCACGGGCGCGTTTGAGGGCTGGCCGCACGCAGCGAAGGACCTCACGGTGCTGGATCCATGCATGGGGTCGGGGCACTTCCTGGTTTTCGCATTGCCTATCCTCATAGCTTTCCGCATGGCGGAGGAAGGACTGTCACAGTCGTCGGCCATCGATGCTGTGCTGCGGGACAACCTGTTCGGACTTGAGATCGACCCGCGCTGTGCGCAGATAGCAGCCTTCAATCTCGCCTTCGCGGCGTGGCGGAAGATTGGCCATCGTCGTCTGCCGCGTCTCAATCTCGCGTGTTCGGGTCTTGCGATCGGAGTGACCAAGGCGGAATGGCTAAAGTTGGCCGAGAAGGCGGTAATGGCTGCCGACCCCGCAGCGAAGCGCGACCTACTTGGATTCGAGAATAACCTGCTGACAGTGGGATTGGAAGATCGCGTCAAGAATGGCCTCGATGCGCTCTATGACTTGTTCGCCAAGGCACCTTGGCTCGGTAGCTTGATTGAGCCGCGGCGTGCTGGAGCGGACATCTTCCGTGAGGGATTCGACAAGATTGAGGCGTTACTGTCTTTGTCCCTTTCCGCTGCGGATACCGACGAAACGCGGGAAATAGCAGTCGCTGCGCAGGGGATGGTGAAGGCGGCCGAATTGCTCGCGGGCCAGTTCACGCTTGTCGTAACCAACGTGCCGTACCTTGGGCGTGGAAAGCAGGATAACACCCTAGCAGATTACTGTGAACAGGCTCACCCCGAGGCCAAGGCTGATTTGGCGACTTGCTTTGTTCGGCGCTGTTTGAGTTTTTGCGCTGCTGGAGCTAGCACAGTACTGGTCACTCCACAGAACTGGCTGTTTCAGCATCACTACAAAAATTTCCGAATCCAATTATTGAAGAACGAACAATGGGATTTTGTTGTTCGACTCGGACCGGGAGCTTTTGAGACAATTAGCGGCGAAGTTGTAAAAGCGGCTCTTGTCGGCATCACTCGCCATAAGCCTGATTGGACCCGCATTCTAGCCGGCTGGGATGTAACCGAATCAAAAACTCCAACTGAGAAGGCTAAGGCGTTATGCGCTGAGGGTGTGCGGCTGCGACAGAAGGACCAGTTGGAATCGCCGGACTCGCGTGTGGTATTCGAGAGCGCCGGAAGCACAGGATTTCTTGGTGAGTTCGCCTCGGCCTTGTCGGGGATGTCTGCGGGCGACTCTCTGCGTTTTGATCGACTATTCTGGGAAGTATCCGAGAATAATAATACTTGGGAATTTGTACAAAGCACCGTTAACAAAAGCGAGCCTTACGGCGGTCGCAGCGATATTATTCTTTGGGAACAAGAACGGGGGGCAATCTACGAACTCGCGCAAAGTGTGAAGCACCTAAATCATGCGGCTCAAAATTGGCTCCGAGGCAAGCCGAACTGGGGAAAGAAAGGTGTCGTGGTAAGTCAGACTGGAGAATTGCCGGTTACTCTTTATCATGGTGACAGATATGACTTAAATTGCTGCGCAATAGTACCAAATGATATTTCCCATCTTGCTGCGATGTGGACTTACTGCTCATCAGACGATTTTCGAATTGCTGTACGGAACATCGATCAGGCCCTCAAGGTCACACCACAAAGTCTGCTGAAGATACCCTTCGACCTAGCGCACTGGCAGAAGATTGCCGAGCAGAGGTATCCAAATGGTTTGCCCGAACCCTTTTCGGGCGACCCAACTCAGTGGTTGTTCAACGGCAACCCAGCCGGTTCCATCCAACCGTTGCAGGTAGCGGTGACACGATTGCTAGGCTATCGTTGGCCACGACAGACTGGCTCAAGTTTCCCCGATTGCCCAGCGCTCGCGCGGGATGTTTTAGAATCACTGGGTGACGATGATGGCATTGTTTGTCTCACCGCGGTTAAGGGTGAACCCCCGGCCGAGCAACGCCTAAACGCGATCCTGGCCGAAGCATTTGGCACCGACTGGTCGGCCGCGAAGCTTGCAAGCCTACTTACCGACGCAGGCTACTCAGGCAAGTCGCTAGACGATTGGCTGCGTGACGGCTTCTTCTCCCAGCACTGCGAGCTGTTCAACCAGCGCCCTTTCGTCTGGCAAATCTGGGATGGCCGGCGCGACGGCTTCCACGCTTTGGTCAACTATCACCGCCTTGCGGCGCCGAACGGTGAAGGCAGGCGGACTCTGGAGAAGCTGATCTACTCCTATCTCGGAGATTGGATTGATCAACAACGCGCCGACCAGAAGGCCGACGTGGAAGGAGCGGATGCACGCCTCGCCCATTCCGAACATCTGAAGACTGAACTTGTCAAGATCCTTGAGGGGGAGCCGCCTTACGACATTTTCGTGCGCTGGAAACCGCTCCACGAACAGCCGCTCGGTTGGGACCCAGACATCAACGATGGAGTGCGGATGAACATTCGCCCCTTTATGAGCGCCCGCCCGCTAAACGCTCGAGGTGCAAACGCCTGCGTCCTCCGAGCGGTGCCGAAGATCAAATGGGACAAGGACCGCGGCAAAGAGCAGCCCCGCGACAAGACTGATTACCCATGGTTCTGGGGCTGGGATGAGGCGACACCCGATTTCGCCGGGGGCGCGACCTTCGACGGCAACCGCTGGAACGACCTCCGCTACAGCCGCGCAGTGAAGCAGGCCGCTCGCGATCGCCACCGCGCCTCGGTGGGAGGCAAGATTTGATCCTCTCGGCTCCCAAGACACTCATCGACGCTATACAGGAGTCATTCGCCGGTGCCTTGCGGTCACCGGACGGGACCGCCGCACCGGTCGCGCTGCTTTGGACGGACGCAGATGGGCAGTGGCGGCCACTCATCGCAACGCTGATGAAAGCGATTCCCGAGCTCTACGCTCTCGGCCCCTTCGTGCCTGAGGCGCGGCAGGGACCAGTCATCTGGCTCAAATGTATCATCGAGCGAAGCCTACCGGACGGTTCACCGCCCCCCGGTGTGGTGCCAATCCTCTATCTGCCCAACGTGAGCCGGCAGGACCTCCGCGCCGGAGGCGATTGCCCCGCCGATCTTCAGCCCCTCATCGAACTCCAATATCGCGGCGCGGTTTGGCACCAGCGCAACGGTCGGGATTGGACCGTGGATGCCTTCCTGACGTCCGAGGATGGGGTCGGGCTCGACATTGCCAGGGACAATCGCACGCGAGACGCCATGCTGCGGGCGTTGGCGCTGTTGGCGCCCGAACCACTCGTTGGCCTACGTGGTCGCCGGCTGGAGGCTGACGATTTTGATCGGCTGGCCATCGGTGATCCCGTTCGCGATCTGCTCGGCTGGATGAGCGACAACGAAGAATTCGAGGGGCGCTGCGATCCAAATCGCTGGGCAACTTTCAAAGATATTTGCTGGCGTGAATTTGGTTTCGATCCTGATGAAGACGGAACTCAGGGAGCCGCCGATGCGCTGCTCCAAGGCGGCGGCAAATGGGACGAAGTCTGGCGACGCTTTTGCGATGCGCCGCGCCTTTACCAGGGCCTATCGGCTGTGCTGCGTCAAGCCCGCCCACGCGACCTGCTGGGCCTTGCCGACCACTCCCGCCGGCCGGGGCTCAACGAAGAGCAGGAGGACAGGCTTCGCAAGGAACTCGAGGCGATCCTGGCCCTGCCGCACGCCCAGGCCTGCGACAAGGTCGACAAACTGGACAATGAGCACAGGGAGCGCCGGGGCTGGGTTTGGGCTCAGCTAGGAGAGAGCCCCTATGCGGTGGCCCTTGAGCCACTTGGCCGACTGGCGAAAGCGGCCAAGACGGCACTCGGTGGCCCAACGGCGCAAGCCATGGCGGCCGACTACGCATCCCAGGGTTGGCGGTGCGACCGCGCGGCGATGGAGGCGCTCTGCCGCCTGAAGCAAGGCGCGGAAAATGGCCTGGTCACGAAGGTCGTGCGTGCGCTGTACGAACCATGGCTCGATCGCTCAGCGCGTCGGTTCCAGGAGCTGATGTCCGCCCCGGGTGTGGATCCGCACAAGCTGACGGCAGCCGTCGCGGCCGAGCGAGACACATGCGTGTTGTTTGCCGACGGGCTTCGCTTCGACGTGGGGGCGGTCCTACAGGAACGCCTCGAGGCCCAGGGCTTTCGCGTGCGGATGTCGCATCGAATCGCGCCAATCCCGACAGTTACGGCGACGGCGAAGCCGGTCGCGTCTCCGGCGCACGGGGCGTGCTCCGGCAAGGCCGATGCTGAAGACTTCGCCCCGATCATCACATCGAGCAATCAGCCAGCGAATGCCTCTCGGCTGCGCGACGTGATGGCGCGTGCCGGCGTCGAGATTCTCGACCAGGATCAGTCCAGAATGGCGGTAAGCGGCGAAGGCGGTGGCTGGACCGAGACCGGTAAGCTCGACACCCTGGGACATTCGCTCGACGCTCTCCTTGTTCGCCAGATTGATCCCGAGATCGACTCTCTCCTCGATCGTGTCCGCGGCCTGCTGAACGCTGGATGGAGCAGGGTCCGGGTCGTCACTGACCATGGGTGGCTCCTTCTCCCAGGCGGCCTGCCGAAGGTCGAGCTGTCCCCGCACCTGGTCGCCACCAAATGGTCGCGGTGCGCCGCCGTGAAAGGCGGCTCGACGCCGAGCATCCCGACCTACCCGTGGTACTGGAACCCTGTGCTGCGAATCGCTTCGCCGCCGGGCATCGGCGCCTTCATGGCGAACACGGAATACGCTCACGGCGGTATCAGCCTTCAGGAATGCGTCATTCCCGAACTCATCGTCGAACGTGGCGAGGAGGCCGTGGCTGCCACGATCACCGAGATTAGCTGGCGCGGCATGAGGTGCAGGGTAGCCGTGAAGTCCAGCGCTCCCGGCTTACAAGTCGACCTGCGGCTCAACTGGAAACAGGCGGCATCCAGCATCGTCGCGGCTGCCAAGGAATTAGGAACCAACGGCGAAACGAGCCTCGCTGTCTCGGACGACAAACACGAAGGCGCGGCGGCCTCGGTTGTCGTCTCCGACGCGTCGGGACGAGTGCTCGATTCCAAGCCGACAACCGTCGGAGAAGACGCATGAGCATTGAACTCGATCAACTCGACAAGCTGGCCGCCTCGGTCTTCGACGGATACCTCGTTCGCAAAGACCTCGTGCGAAAATATTCCCGCCAATATCCGGTTCCGACCTACGTCGTCGAGTTCCTGCTTGGACGCTATTGTGCGAGCGTCAATGAAAGCGAGATCGCCGAAGGGCTGGAGATTGTCGAAAAGCAGCTCAAGGATCGAACCGTCCGAACGGGTGAGGAGGAGCTGTTCAAAGCCCGCGCCAAGGAGACCGGATCGGTCAAGATCATCGACATTCTCCGCGCAAAGCTTGACGCGAAAAACGATTGTTATGTCGCGGAGCTGCCGAGTCTGAATTTGCGCGATGTCCGCATCGACGATCAGCTGGTGCGCGACAATGAGCGGATGTTGACTGACGGCTTCTATGCCGAGGTCACGCTCGCATACGACGGGATCATTGCTCAGGAAAAGGGCGGGCGCCCATTCGGTGTTTCTTCTCTTCGCCCCATCCAAATGTCCAAGTCCGACGTGCTGGACATATACGCCAAAGCCCGCCGCAGCTTTACCACGGCTGAATGGATAGACTTTTTGCTGCGTTCGATTGGCCTTGAGCCGGCCGCCTTCAACGAGCGTGCAAAACGTGTCGTCCTGCTGCGCATGATCCCCTTCGTTGAGCGGAACTACAACCTCATTGAGCTCGGGCCGCGCGGCACTGGCAAGAGCCACCTGTTTCAGCAGATATCGCCTTATGCCCATCTAATTTCTGGAGGTAAGGCAACAGTCGCGAAGATGTTCGTGAACAACGCAAGCGGGCAGCGCGGCTTGGTTTGCCAATATGACGTCGTCTGCTTCGATGAAGTTTCCGGGATTTCCTTCGACCAGAAGGACGGCGTCAACATTATGAAAGGCTACATGGCCTCCGGCCAATTTAGCCGCGGTAAGGAGAGCATCCGCGCCGAGGGCAGTGTCGTCATGGTCGGCAACCTGGACGTCGATGTTGAGCAACAGCAGAAGATCGGCCATCTCTTAAGCCCGATGCCGCCCGAGATGCGCGACGATACGGCGTTCATGGATAGAATTCATGCCTACGCACCCGGCTGGGATTATCCGAAGCTGAAACCCAGCGAACACCTGACCGATCACTTCGGTCTCGTGAGCGACTTCCTCAGCGAATGCTGGACCCGGCTGCGATCTGGCAACCGCGTATCGGTGTTGCAGGGGCGTGTCCATCTCGGCGGTGCGCTCAGCGGTCGCGACCTCGAAGCCGTCAACAAGACGGTCAGTGGGCTGACCAAGCTTCTATTTCCTGATCCGGAGATGCCGGTCCCTGACACAGACCTCGAGTGGATTGTTCGAGTGGCATTGGAGTCCCGGCGCCGTGTGAAGGAGCAACAGCGGCGCGTCTTCAAGAGCGAATTTCGCAACACCCATTTCAGCTACATTATGGCCCCGGATGGCGCTGAGCAGTTCGTCTCGACTCCGGAATTGCATAGCGATGAAGCGATCGAGAGCGATCCGCTGCCGCCCGGGCAAGTTTGGGGTGTTAGCTTGGGCGCGGGTGAAACGGGTCCGGGGCTCTATCGAATCGACGTGACATGCGGACCCGGCGGTGGGGTCAAGATTCTAAATCAGCCTACTCCGCCAGCTTTTCGCGAGAGTGTGCGTGTCGGTGAGCAAAACCTCTACACTCGGTCAAAGGAATTGGTCGGAGATCGAAACCCGCGCGAGGAAGAGTTCTCACTTCAGATGCGTCCGATGGATGCAGACAAGACTGGAACCGGGCTTGGCGTGCCGGTGCTTGTCGCCTTGTGCGGCGGCCTTCTTGGACGCAACACGCGCGGCGGAACCATCGTGGTCGGCGCGCTCAACCTCGGCGGCTCAATCGAGATGATCCCGAACGCTGTCCGGATAGCGGAGTTAGCTATCGACAAGCAGGCACAAACGCTACTGATGCCAGTCTCCGCACGCCGGCAGTTGAACGATCTTCCTGACGACCTTTGGACCAAAATTAGCATCGAGTTTTACAAGGACGGCGCTGACGCAGTCTTTAAGGCGCTGGTGGAGTAACACTCAGGATGACCGCCGGCCGCGTGGCTGCGGAGATGGCTGACATCCTTGATGGTCGAGCGACACCTACACGCGCGCGCGTTTCTCGCGGCGACCTCGCAGAACGGCCCTTTGAACCGGCAATAAACGCACCTTGAATAGCGCTACTACGCAGTCCCGAGCCGTCGCAGATTGGTCGCCAACCTATCGCGTACGGCCGTTTCAGGCTCGGTCCACATATCGGCCAAAAGTGCGATTGCTCTCTCTGCATCCCACGGAAGCGCCGTACTCCCCTCCAACTGGGCGAATGGCCCATTCCTCCTCGAAAATCAGCCGCTGCGTGTTGCGTGCGTGAACGCCCTCGCCTGTCGCGTCGATCACGGACCGATCCTCGACGCACACCATGGCATGGGAGATGTCGCTTCCGGTTGCGACGCGAATGGCTTTGCTCACGGCGGCCGTCGTGGTCGTGAGCACGATATCACCAGGCTTCAGCACGGCATCGTCCAGCCGCTTCAGCCCATAGGTCGCGCTAGTCGGGATCATCCTAAGACAATTCTCGCTAAGCGCTCGATTTCGAGCATGTTCAAGCCCGTGCCCTCCGCTTCGGTCGTCTCGATCAGGACACGGTCTGCGCCGTTGGCGCTTTCAACCGGTCGCACGCCTTCCGCAAGGTAGGCCTTCCGTTTCGTCGCCCAGCGCCGCGCATAGGCTGGGTCCGACAGGAGACCAAGGTGCTCCCAATAATAAGTGATGCCGCTGGCATCGTCCTCGATGGTGAAGTCGGGCCACCGCATCTTTCCGCCCAACACGAGCGGCTGCTCGTAGACATAGGGAACCCCCATTGCATGCAGCTTCTCGGCGATCGCGAGCTCGGCCTTCGAACGGACGAGTTCATTGCGGCTCGTTCGATGCAATAGATGCTTGTCCAAGAATTTGGGCCCGGTGCCCGTCAACACTTCGATGGGCGCGGGATTCTCGAATAGGTCGGTCATGCGCCGAGCGATCTCTGACGCCGCCGGTTCGGCATAACGCCGCAATGCGCCAATCTCGTCCTCGTGGAGAATTACGAGTTGATCGCGATGGCGGGTCAAAGCTGTGTAGATCAGCTCCCGGGTCAGCGGCCGGCAATACTTTGGAACGACCAGATAGGTCTGGCCGAACTGGCTGCCCTGGGTCTTATGGACCGTAAGCGCATAGGCCAGCTCCAGCTCGGGGGACCCGTCGTCGCCGGTGAACTCCCAGTAAGGATAGGTGAACTTCACGCCGCGCTGGCTATTGAATTCGACCTCGAGATTGCGCGGCCGGCGAGTTATCTTCTTGGTCTTAAAGCCGCCCACGATGACGCCTATGTCGCCGTTTGCGACATAGGCATTCTCCTGCACCGGGTAGGTCCGCCTGCGGCCGTTGTTGCGGACGTTGATAACCTTGTCGCCCCACAGCAGGCCCTGGGGACCGGCGGGTTTAGGAATCTTCGCATACCGTGTGGCCTCGGCCCGCGCCTTGGTCTTGGTTCGGAAGCGCCGCTGCACGGCGAGGTTCAGCGCGTCGACGCCAGCGAGTCCCGCTCGGATGGGGGACAACACCTGCCAATCGTGAGACCGCGAAGCCGCGCCATCTCCCCCGATTTCGCGCGCCGCCCAGAAATAGACGTTTCCCTCATAGGCGCTGCCGCCCAGGCTCTGCTCGAAGCCTGCCTCGTCGTCGACACCCGTCAGCTTGAGGCCACTGATAAGCTCCCGGGTCAGCGTCTGCTCGACCGCGCTCGGTCCCGCCCAGCGAACCGAACGCACATGGTCGAGCGTTCCAGCGTTCAAGGCGTCCCAGACTTCATCGGCGCCGGCATCGAGCGCCTCACCGCTGAACTGCCGCGCGAGCAGCACGTCACCGCGTCCGCTCCCGCGCTGACGACCGATGACGGTCAGCTCGGCATATCCGTCAGCAAGCCGGGGAAAGATCGGCGGTTGCTCCGGCGGCGCCAGCTTTCTGCAAATATCGACGAATGGACGTCCGGCGCCGATCGGCGGAAGTTGGCGGGGATCTCCGACGAGCACGAGACGCTCCACGCCCTCGATGGCGTCGAGGAGCGCCGCGAGTTGATCCTCCGTGAGCATCGAGCACTCGTCGACGACGACAGTTCGGTAGCCCTTCTCCCGAGGCGCCGCCGGATTCCAATAGTAGCGGCCGCTTGCGCCATCATAGCGATCGAGGCCTTGGAGGAACTGTGCGAGCGTCTTGCCCTGGCCGAGCCGGCCGGTGGCTTCCTCCATTCGAACCCGCGCCTTTCCCGTTGGCGCGAGCAGCAGAACCTTTCGTTCGTTCACCTGGGGCAGATCGCAGAGCAGCCTCAGCAATGTCGTCTTGCCGGACCCTGCCGGGCCGACCAGCACGGAGAAGCGTGACTGCGCAATCTGCTGCAGCGAGGCCGCCTTCTCTCGGCGCGCCCGTTCCTCATCCTTCCGGTCAGCCTCGATCGTCGGGAGCGCACCGAGTTCGGCATCCACGAGCTTGCGCCAGTCATATGATAGATCGTGCCGCTTGGCGCCGACGCGTTTCTGGATTGCCGCGGTGATCATAGTGCGCGCGACCGCGTAGCGTTGAAGCTTGTAGGCCGGTTCGTCGCCCGTCGTTCCTTCAGCCAGAACTTCGGCAAGCCAGGCTGAATTGATCGCGATCACATCTTCGTCGATCACGCATTTTGGCTCCAGCGGCGCCGCCAGGGCGCGCTGGACCAACCAGCTCCGGGGCACCACCGTATGCCCGCCTTCGCCGACCGCACCTTCGAGAAGGTGAACCATCAGCGCGCGGACGCGGCGCATGTCGATCGCATCCGTCATCTGGGTTGGAGGATCAAGCGGTGCTGCCTGCCGCACCGACTCTGCGGGAAAGACACCTCGATCGATCACGCCGAAGCTGACGCGTTCGACCGCCCCCTCATCACGCTCGAAGATCAGATAGGGATTGGCCAAGATATCGGCATCGCTCGTCGGTGCGCTCAGATGCCTGACGCTCGGCTGGTAGATCCAGAGCGCCTGTTCCGATTGGAGATTGCAGCGCGCGACCAGTTCCAGCAATCGCCGTCGTTCAGCCGGCAGGCCTTGCCACTTCTGTCGATAGCTCGCTCCGAAACCCAGACCTTCGGCCTGTGGGAAGCGTTTGGGGTCGGCGACGAAGCTGTCGATGAAGGCGAACGCGTCGAAGATCTTGCCGTCCTTGGCGCCAGCCCGAACGATCTCATGCGCGAGTAGGCCGCCGTGATCGAGACCAAACGCGGAGAGTGCGTTCCCAAGTCCCGGATGGACGCCACGGGCCGTCCACAGCCGCCCGATTTCACTGTCGATCCATCTCAGTGACGCGTCGACTTCGACATCGGCCCGCTCGGCGGCAGCACGTAGTGCGGCGGCACAAGCCAACAACGAAGCAATGGCCGCGTCGTCAGCGAGATGCTCTGACGCGAAGGAATAGGCATCGAATTGATCGTCGGGTGCGAAGGCGACGCAGGCGGCCAGATCAAGGCTCGGATTGCTCTCTGCGGCCGCCAGCAGCGCATGATACGGCATGAGGAAGCCGTCGGACTTGCCATTGGGGCGAAGAGAATGACGTACATTTCGCTCCCACAGTACGCCTTGTAACGCGCCGGGCGCGTCGTAGGCGTATTCGGTGAAGTGCCCCACGCCTTTCACCCGTCCTACGCCGATGATGACGCGGCGCTGATCTTCGGCGAGCGGCGTGCGCTTGGCGTAGAATACGCACAGCGATCCCTCCGGCTCGAGCGAGCCGAAGAAGGTGTCGAGCATGATGAGTTGGTTGCGCTTGTCCTGGACCCAACTCGTGTCGAAGGGGAGATCGGGCTCACGTGCGGGATCATAGCCGAGCCGAAGCGTGTCGGCTTTACCGACAAGGCCAAGCCGCTCGTCACCCTCCACCTGCCGTCGCAACATCCAGCCGAAGGGAATACACGCGGCCGAGTACGCCTCGAACCGCAGCGTCGTCTCGCCAAAGTGACCATGCGTCTCCGAACTGCGCACCTTGTAGGGATGCTCCTTCTTCAGGATGAGATCGTGTCCGGAAAGGAAGCCAGCTCGCTCCTCAACACACGGCGGGAGATCAGCTTGTGCCAAGGTTTCGAAGGCCTCGCCGGCGAGTTTGTCCTCATCCGGTCGCTTGCCTTTGGCGATGCGGGCAAGCGCTAGACAAGACGAATTGGCACAGGGTGCTGCACAGACGTGACCCGTCCAACCGGTGTCGTGCCATGGCACGCGCACAGTAATGTGCTGCCGCGATAGGCGTCTTGCTCCCTCGATCATGCCGTGTTCCCCATATCTGTTATTGTTCGAAGAGCCGTTCGATAAACCACATCTATCCGGACGCCGCAGGTGACACGTTCTGAGCCGTCATCGCAGCTAGATCGTATATGTTGGCAGCCGGAAACAGCGCCTTGGCCTCGATCGCCATTCGGGCTGCAGCGACATCCGGAACAAAAAGCACGATGGCCAAGTCCTGAAAGGCTCGTGAGCAACAGACATAGAACAGGCGACGGGTCCGACCGATGACCGAGTCAGTCCCATCGTCGAGATGCTTCTGATCAGTAGCCGACAGCGGCGAAATCCCGAAATACTTCCCGTAAGAGAAAAGGTTGTAGTCGCCTTCCTCGTCGTCGAGGATCACAAGAACACGCGCAAACTCTGCGCCCTTGACGCCTTGCTGCGTGGCGAACGGCGATTGGTCCTCGATATATTCGCGATACCCCCAAAGTTCCGTGACCGCGCAGTCAAGGAATGCGTTCACTGCTGCCTGCTCGGCGCCCGCCTCCTCCTCGTCCGATCCAGCGCCACCATCGACCAGATAGCCGGCGAACCTATCATCAAGGCTCACCAATTCCCGTTCGTTCATGAAGACGAGCACCTCCCGGATGGTCATCCCGCTTCGCGGCTCAAGCATAGCGACGAGATGCGGCACGTCTTCACGTAAACGGGCGAGCACCGCGGGCGCATTCTGATCGGTCAGACGCTCCTTGCTCAGCAGCGGGCAGTTTGCGCGTAGCGCCGCCATGACGCCGAAATCCGCGTCGGATCGCGCCGCAATCACCAACGGCAAGACGAATGTCATGAATGGCCTCAACACCCAGGCAGTGCCGTCCAACAGTCCGTCCTTCAGGCTAGGGGGCGCCTGGTCGTTGAGTGCGGCATAGAGGTTCGGAAAACCCAGGCGACGCGCGGCCATGCGATGCACGAGTACAAGGACCCGGACATCTGCGTCGTCATCGTCGCTCTGCCAGCGCTGATCCTGATGCTCAGTCGCCAGCCACTGTCGCACCTGACCAAGCCGTTCGGTCCTTCTGTCATCAGCCGGCAGGATGAACAGACGTGCAGATCCCTCGACCGCTTCGATGACCCCATTCCGCTCAACCGTGCGACCGCGGATCTGCCGAAGCCCGTCATCTTCGGCGCGGATATTGTTGACCACGGCGAGCACGCTTGTCGGGCACCGGAAGTTCTCCGGCTTGGTGATCTCGTTCCACCCCTCGCCGAGCGCGATTGGGCCAACGCCCGTGGTGTAGATCTTCTGCATCGGATCGCCGAAAAAGCCGAGGCAGAAGCCCGGTCCAACAGTTTCGGCGATCAGTCTAAGGGCAGCGACGAAGGTTGGGCTGGTATCTTGGCTCTCGTCGACGAAGATGAACGGAAAGCGATTGGCTATCAGCGTCCGCAACAGCGGCCGCTCTTCGATCAACGCGGGTCCAATCTTGAGGATGTCATCATGCCCGAGGACGCCCTTGGCGTAGTCGCTGCCCGTGCCGTAGATAAATCGAGGCACGCTGACCAGCGCCTCGGTCTGGCGCCGGTAGCGCTCAATGTCGCGAACCAGAGTCTCGCGGGTGTTCGCCCGTGTTCTTGGATTATCCAAGCGCTCCTGGGCAGCGGCGATCTTCTCCTCGATACGTCCGGCCACCCACCGACGAAGATCCTGCTGGAAAGGGCTCACAACCGTCCAGAGGAAGCTATGGATCGTCGAGACATGGAAGAGACTGTCGTTGCCGACATCACCCCATATCTCACCAACCGCAACGTCCGTGTAGGTGATGCAGGCGATACGCTGACCTCGTCGACGCAGCTCGGCGGCGCGCGTCGTCGAGAGGTGGGCAAGCGCCTTCACCAGCGATGTCGTTTTGCCAGAACCCGCGCCCGCCACCACCACGAAGCTGGTCAGTGCCTGCTGATCGAGACACCGGCGCAGCGCTCGATCGGCGTCAGTGTCGGGTTGTCCGATCCGGCTCGTCATGCCGGGACCTCAGCCTGCACCTGGGCCGGCGGAGGAACTGGCGTGACCTCGTCCTCAAGCCATCGGAGGCCGTCGGCGATATAGTGCGGAACAGTCCAAGTGGCGGGGTCCTGGGCAAGAAGCGCGAGCGCGAAATCGGTCTTGTTGAAATTGGACCCTTTGATCCGGTTGTGCAGACGTTCGGCGAGCTGCTCGGCCGTAAGACCGCCACTTCCGCGCACCCGCAGCTTGAGGTCGGAGCGCGCGGCATCCTGACACCAAGTCAGATTTTCAAGCGCGAAGGCCTCTTCGAGTGTGCGGCCGGCCATTGCCATCTGCTGCACATTCCAGGTGACGGCGACCAAGGTCTGATAGGTCACGCGCACCAGAGCGTAACCATCCTCACCACGCGATTGCGTCCGCCGATCGGCCGTGGCGTTCAGGAGATCAGCGATCGTAGTGCAGGCTGGCAACCATTGAATGAGCGTTTGGTTGGAGGTGACGGCGCCGGCGACATGCACCATGCAGACGCTACCGGCCGCGCCATCCTCCTGATCCTCGAGCGGTTCGTCGTCCTCGACTGCCGGCTCGGCAGCGGCGGCCAGCGCCGTTACGCTATCGATGTCCGTGACGATAAGCGCGGTTATGCCGAGAAACTCGATCAGGGTGCGGAAGCGATGACCAAAGGCGCCGCCGATTTCGAGAATGCTGAGATAGGCGGACTGAAGCCGAGGCGCCGCCTTGGCGATCATCTGCGGTAACAAGAGCCGCTCGACGTTGCCCTCCACCAGCACCGCCGCATCGGCGAAGAACAGGTCGCAATGGGTGAGCTTGAGATAGCGTTCGAGAAAGTCGCGGGTGGGGTTAGCGGTCTGGTCATAGAAGGCCGAGAGATTGAGCACTTCAGATGACTGCGCCACCGCCCTCGAAGAGCGGCGGAAATAGCGGATCGGCCGAAACCCCCGTTCGTAGAGGATGTGGGGCGAGTGCGTCGTGACGACGAGCTGACTCACATAATACGCACGGTCGTCGCCCTCGATCGCCAGAATATCGATCACCTTGCGGATGAAGACCTGCTGGAGTTGGGCGTGGAGGTGCGCCTCTGGCTCTTCGATGAAGATGAGATGCAGGGGTGGCCGGTTCTCCTCGATGTCCATCCACTGCGAATGGAGATCGAGGAGTTCGACGACCATGTAGATGAGATTCTTGAAGCCCAGGCCATTGTAACGATCAGGGAGCGTCGGTGGTTCGATCCCCTCCTGCGGATCGCCGAGCGCGTAGTGGACGCGCGCGCCGTCATGGCTACCCATGATCATGGCTGGGTTGAGGGCCGACTTGATCAGCAGTCGCGGATTGGAGAGGCCAGGGTAACCCAGGGCGCCCAGGCGGCTCAGTGTTGGCTCGAACACGCGCTGAAGGTGATCGTTGAGCATCGCCTCGGAGTCCGCCAGCGCCCGGATCGCGTCGAAGTCGTCGCCGCGCTTCTCCAGGTTTCGCTCATAGAAACGGCTCAGGCATCGCGAGAGATCTTCGGCCCGGCTACCCGCCGCCGCGTCGGTTAGATGGCGCTGGGCATGCAGAAAGTCTACGCGCAAGAGCGAATTCAGGATGTCTTTGCCGCCTCGCCCCTTGTCTGGGGTCAGCAGCAGCGGAGCATAGTCGGCCGTCTCCTCGAACGCGGCGCCGAACTTTGCGCGATCGAGCACGTAGTAGCGCAGCTCATATTCACGCCGCAGATTGTCGGCCAGATAGTCGCGTAAGGTGCGTGGCGATGGATGATAGTCGGCACCCCCATTCGCTCCGGGGCGGATATTGGCGCGCGCCCGCTCGCGCGCTTCGCGGAAGTTCCCGAGTAGCGTTGCAGCATCGGTCGCAGCGAACTCGACACGCAGGCCGACCAACGTTCCTTCCCACGCAAGGCTAGGCAACAGGTCGACGACGCGGTGGAGGGCGGGCGCATCGACGTGGAACCATATGTCGAGCGAGATGGTCGGAAGGACCGCGCCATCCACGCCATCGCCGAAGGCGTCCATCGCCGCCCAGGATTCAGCGCTGAAGTCGTGAACCGAGAAACGTTCCCGAGACGCCGCCATGAAAAGCTGAAGCGCATGCGAGGCAGACGTCTTTCCGCTATTGTTCGCGCCGACAAAAATGGAGATATCAGATGCCAGATCGATCCGTACGTCTTTAAGGCGTCGGAAGTTTCGAATCCGCAAAGTCTCAATGTGCATGGTTTTTATGCCCCCCGTCGCATGCGCGGCGACGGCGTAACTCTTGCTGCGCCAGGAGACGTTGCTCCACTTTCATATCGACCGCAGGACCGAAGACGACCGGACCCAGCCTACCTTCGGCACCCATCTCCAATCACCGTCTATCGTTTCGGCGAGCGGAAGCAGGAAGCGCCTCAAATCCGAGACAACCACGGCCAGCCCCTGCGGAGCGGCAGCCATTCGCTCACGACCGAGAAACGCCCGCCATTGATGGTCCCAAGTCTCCGCATAGGCATCGCTCAGCCCCAACGGGGTCTCGCCCGGTAACGCCGTTTGGCGTCGGCCGAAGGTGTTCCTTACCGCAGTCTCGAGCACGGACCGATCAAGGTCGAATGTCTCCGCGATTAGCCAAAGATCGTAGAAATCCTTGAGCCGGCTGTTGGCAATGCCAAGCGTAACCAATGCCTCGAATTTCTCGGCCACCACCGTTTCGACCGGATAGGCTCGGAGATGCGGCGCCGGGGCGTCCAGCAAAGCGGGATAGTCGATTTCGACGGGCGCTGGTGTCACCGCATCGCCGAAGCCAATGTCGACTTGGATCGGAATGCGCGCGCCGGCGATCGTCGCCGTCGTACGCACCCGCACGCCGCCATATTCCGCTTCCTCACGGATCGGCGCGGCCTGCAAACCGGCGTGATCAAAGACCACGCCATCGTCGGCGACCGGCTCGGCGCAGATGGAGCGGAAGGTATCGGCGATGGCCCCCACGTCATTGTCGCCATGGCCGAGCAGATCAAGATCACGAGTTGGCCGGAACGGATCGGCCACCCAGGTCACGAAGAGCATCGCCCCTTTCAGAATGAAGCGCTCGCGATGCTCGGAAACGCTCAGCCGGTAGAGCAGACGTTCCAGCGCATAGCGTGTCAGCAGGATCTGAAAGTCCGACTTCTCGGCGCGCGCCCGATCCAGCAGCCGCGCCCGCACCGAAGCACCAATGTTGCGGGGTTCACGCGGCATCGGACACCATTGCTTCGACATAAGGACGCATCACCGACCAGACCCTCGCCTTGCGTGCATAGCGCCAGAGTTCGTCAGGCGTGCATCGCCGATGGCGAAGGCCCTCCCGCAGCCCTTCCATCGCCACGTCGAGGCCGACTTTAGCGCGATAGCGGAAGCAGTCGACGATTGTCCTCGCCGGGTCTGTGATGGGGACCTCGACCCCCTCGATACGATGGCGCACGACGCCGTCCGTCAGAGAATCCCCGGTAAAGCGCACGAACCGGATGCGCGGATAGTCAATCTTTGGCCGCCACGCGGTTCGCTCGATCGCCATCCACACGGCGGTTGGCATCTGGAGCGTCAGCTCATGGTATTGAAGCGCCGATGTCAGGCAGACGATGCCCTTGGGAACCAGGGCCGCGGCTTCGGCAAGCGTATGGGCGGCCTCGACCTGCGCATCGGGGAGCTGATAGAGTCCCCGTGCCGGGCGCGCGACCGCATCTTCCCGGACAAGACGCGCCAGCGTCTCCGGTCCGATGCCTTCGGCCACGAAATCCTTAAGTCGGAGCATTCCCCGGGCTTTCAGGAGATCGAGAGCGCGGGTCCGTTGGGCGCTTGTTGACGGCATCGACAGGTGACAACTCCTCTGCACTCCAAAACTATAGCAGAGGTTTTATCACAAGTTGCCTGGGAGGGGAAAGCCTTCCCCTGCGGACGAGCCGGTCGGCGTCTCGTCCGACCCCTTCTGCGGGGAGCCCCCCGCAACGCCCCCGAGAGTGAGAGTGCAGGCCGGGTTTCCCGTGACGGGTTGAAGGTCGCGAGAGAGGCTCGCGGCGCCCGTCGCGGAGATCCGCGATGTCCAGATACACCGCTCGCGCCCGTTCCGGCCAGGACCGGACGAGCCTCTATGCCGAAATCACCGACAAGATCATCGCCGAACTGGAAGCCGGCCGTGTGCCCTGGGTCCAGCCCTGGGGGACGGCGGCGGCGAAGGCGCCGCTCGCCATGCCGAAGAACGCCACGACACAGCGCCGCTACTCCGGCGTGAATGTGCTCATTCTGTGGGGCGCGGTCATTGAGCGAGGGTTCGTCGGCCAAAGCTGGCTCACCTTCCGCCAAGCCTTGAGCCTCGGCGGCAACGTCCGCAAGGGCGAGCACGGCACGACCGTCGTCTATGCTGATCGCTTCACGCCCGAGGACGAACGCCGGCGGGCCGAACGCGACGGCGACGAGCCTGGTGCCATCCCGTTCCTCAAGCGGTTCACGGTGTTCAACACGGATCAGTGTGAGAACCTTCCCGACGGGCTGATCACCGCGCCGCCGCCCGTGCCCGAGGGCCTGATCCTGCCCCAGGCCGAGGCCCTGATCGGCGCAACCGGCGCCGATTTCCGCATCGGCGGCGACCGCGCATTCTACAGCCCGGCCAACGACTACATCCAAGTGCCGCGGCCCGACGCCTATTTCGAGCCGATCAACTGGCACCGGACGGCCCTGCACGAGCTCGGTCACTGGGTCGGACATCCCTCGCGGCTGGCCCGCGATCTATCCGGCGCCTTCGGCTCCGCCCTCTATGCCAAGGAAGAGCTCGTGGCAGAGATGACCAGCGCCTTTGTGTGTGCCTCGCTCGGCATCGTGCCGACCGTGCGCCACGCCGATTACCTCGGGTCCTGGCTGGAAGTGCTGCGCGAGGATGACCGCGCCATCGTCCGCGCCGCCAGCGCCGCGTCGAAGGCGGCGGACTATCTACTGGCGTTCCGGCCCGACCGCGTCGATTTCGCCGAGGCCAATGCGATGACCGACGAGCGGGACGCGGCGTGACGATTCCGTCTGGGTTTCCGGAAAGCCGCCTTTCCGCTTCCGCGGCTTTCCGGGTTTGCGGCCTCAAAGAGAGCGAGAGGAAGGCCGGGTTTTTTGTGACGGGTTGGAGGTCGAGAGAGAGTCTTTCGGCCGCCCGTCGCGGAGAATCCGACATGGCTACCGCCGTTCAGAAGATTACCCTCAGCGCCTCGCGCGACATCCCCTTCAACAAGCTGGTGCTCAGCCAGGCGAACGTCCGGCGCGTGAAGGCCGGCGTCTCGATCGAGGAACTGGCCGAGGACATCGCCCGACGCACGCTCTTGCAGAGCCTCAGCGTCCGGCCGGTTCTCGACGCCGAAGGCCAGGAGACCGGCATGTTCGAAATCCCGGCCGGTGGCCGACGCTTCCGGGCGCTCGAACTGCTGGTCAAGCAGAAGCGCCTGGCGAAAACCGCGCCCGTCCCCTGCGTGGTGCGCGAGGGTGGCATCGCCGAGGAGGATTCGCTGGCCGAGAACGTCCAGCGCGTCGCGCTCCATCCGCTCGACCAGTTCCGCGCCTTCCAGGCGTTGCGCGACAAGGGGCTTGGCGACGAGGAGATCGCCGCGCGCTTCTTCGTGACCCCGACCGTGGTGAAGCAACGCCTGCGCCTGGCCGCCGTCTCCGCCAAGCTCCTCGACATCTATGCCGAGGACGGCATGACGCTGGAGCAGTTGATGGCGTTCACCGTCACCAACGACCACTCTCGCCAGGCACAGGTCTGGGACGCCGTCTCGCGCACCTACAACAAGGAGGCGTACCTGATCCGCCGCCAGCTCACCGAGGGCGCGGTCCGGGCCACCGACCGCCGCGCGCGGTTCGTCGGCGTGGACATCTACGAAGCCGCCAGCGGCGTGGTCATGCGCGACCTCTTCCAGCATGACGATGGCGGCTGGCTCCAGGATCCGGCGTTGCTCGATCGGCTGGTCATCGAGAAGCTCCAGGTCGAGGCCGAGACGCTGCGGGCCGAGGGTTGGAATTGGATCGCGGTGGCCACCGACTTCCCCTATGGCCACGCCGCCGGTCTGCGCCGCCTCACTGGCGAGACGGTCGATTTCACCGAAGACGAGAACGCCAGCCTCGCCGCGCTGAAGGCCGAACAGGACGCGCTTGAGGAGCAATACGCGCAAGCCGACGAGTTGCCCGACGAGGTCGATCAGCGCCTCGGCGAGATCGAGACCGCCATCGCGGTGTTCGACAACCGGCCCGTCCGTTACGATCCGGCCGAGATCGGTCGCGCGGGCATCTTCGTCAGCATCGACAACGAGGGGGCGCTGCACATCGAACGCGGCTTCGTCCGCCCTGAGGACGAAGCGCCGGTCGAGCCGGTCCAGGGCGGCGATGGTGATGCGCCGGAAACCGCCGCCACCGCCAGCGGCGCCATCCAACGGGCCGTCATCACCATCGGCGGCGCGCCGACGGGTTCCGAGATCGACACGCCGGAGGAGGACGAGACCATCCGTCCGCTTTCGGATCGGCTGGTGACCGAGCTGACCGCCCATCGCACCCTGGCGCTGCGGGATGCGGTGGCGAACGATCCGCACATCGCTTTCCAGGCGGTGCTGCACGCCCTCTGCCTCAACGCTTTCTACCGCTACGCCTCGAACACCTGCCTGGAGATCACGGCGAAGCACTCCGGCTTCAGCGCTCAGGCGCCGGGGTTGGCTGAGACCACCTCCGCCAGGGCGATCGACACCCGGCACGCGCAGTGGGCCAAGCAGTTGCCGGAAGCGTCGGCAGCTCTGTGGGACACGCTGACGGCGTTCGACAGCGACAGCCAGTCGGCGCTGTTCGCTCACTGCGCCGCCCTCACCGTCAATGTCGTAAAGGAGCCGTGGAACCGGCGTCCGGACGCTTTCGCGCATGGCGACCAGCTCGCCCGGACCGTCAATCTCGACCTGGCCGCCGCCGGCTGGGCGCCGACCGTCGATAACTATCTCGGCCGGGTTCCGAAGGCGCGCATCCTCGAAGCCGTGCGCGAGACCAAGGGCGAGCAGTCGGCACAGCTCATCGACCACCTCAAGAAGACCGACATGGCCAAGGAGGCCGAGCGGCTGCTTGCCGGCACCGGCTGGCTGCCGGAGCCGCTGCGTCTCGTCGAAGTCGCGCCCGTCGCCGACGAGTCGACCGGCGAGTCCGAGGCGCTGCCGGACTTCCTCGCAGGTGACGAGGACGAAGCGCCCGCCGACGCCGACGAAGAGCCGGCGCACATGGTCGCGGCCGAGTGACTGTCGACATGCGGGGGGGCCTCGGCCGCCCCGCACCCGTTTCTCCACCCAATTCCACCCGAAAGCCCGGCCATCGCGCCGGGTTTTCTTGTTTTCGGAGCCATGCCATGACCGAGCATTCCCCTATCACCCCAACAGCCGCCCCGACGCTCACCGATTGGGATGTCCAGCGCGGCGAGCATGATCGCCTCGACGCCGAACTGCGTCCCACGAACAAGGCGGTCGTCTTCGATGCGCTCACCGCAACCGGCCTAACCATCGTCACCGTCCGTTTCGACGGCTATGGCGACAGCGGACAGATCGAGGACATCGAAGCCAAGGCCGGCGACGATGTCGTCGCGCTACCGCCTGGCAATGTCGAGATCGCGACCGCCGCCTGGGGCCACGCCGAGCCCGAACGGACGGTGATGTCCGTTCGCGATGCAATCGAGCGGCTGGCCTACGATTTTCTCGAGGAAACCCACGACGGCTGGGAGAACAGCGACGGCGCCTATGGCGACTTCATCTTCGACGTCGCCGAACGGACCATCACGCTCGACTACAATGAGCGGCACATGGAGTCCGACTATTCACAGCACGTATTCTGAGGAGGCGACAATGGGACATTGCTATCATCACGCGCTGTCCTCGGTGAAGAAATGGGGCGGCGCGGCCGAGGACTATCTGCCGCTGCATCAGTGGTTCGACGAGTCGAAAGCCATCACCGCTGATTTTCGGCACCGCGCGTTGCGCCATCATGCCGAAGGCATCTTCATGCTGGAGCGCTTCTTCGGCCCGACGATCACGATCTCGACCGGCCGCGTGGTGCCGGTCCGGCTGATCGGCGAGCAGCATGTGCGCGAAGACCTCGGCTTCATCCCGAGCTTCGCGGATTGGGTGCGCTGCATCCGCCCCGAGCCCTGGATGGGCCGGGCCCAGCCGATCCATCGCGACGTCGATCCCTTCGCCGCCGCCGGCTGATCACTCTTCCACGTCAACGCAACGAAACGCCCGGCCATCGCGCCGGGCTTTCGCATTTCTGGAGACCCGATATGGCCGACTACTTCTCACCCACCGTCATTCAGCAACCGATCCCGATCGCCGATATGACGCCGCTCGAACGTCTCGTGCTCAGCCTCATCTTCGATGCCGAGCCGGATGGCGAGGCGGTGTACTTCCACACTTCTCTCGGTCCGAGCGACGTCATCGGGCTTTCCATCGACGAACTTCGTGCGGCGTTCGATGCATCCGCGGGAATCGACAGCACGGCGACTGCTTACATCGCCGAGCGCGTGCCGGTCGCATCCACCGACGACACCGAGATCGAGATCGATTTCAGCGGCACGTCCTGGGAGTTCATCTTCCAGGACATCGTCCGGCGCTCATCCACGCTCCGCTACGTCACCGCGGTTACGTCTTTCACCTGCTCGAAGATGCGGCCCGACGGCTTCGGCGGGATGGCGGTGCTCATCACGGCGGACGCGATTGTCGGCAAATCCACCAATGACATCCTCGAGGATTTCCTCGCGGATAGGGAGGAAGATGCCGCCGATGACGGCGTGCATGTTCTGCTCCGCATCCGCGAAGACGCCGTCAGGCGACAGATCGACCAAGCAATCGAGGCCGACCCCACGCTCACCCGTCTTGCGGCCGACGCGGTCAATGATGCCGACATCCACGCCGCCTGTCTCGCCGTCGTCGAGTGCAGCGACCTGTCGGAGGAGCAAGGCGCCGCCGAGTTTCGCGCCGCGCTCGCGGCGATCCGTGAGGCCGAACAACGGCTCGCTCCGGTCGGCTGATCGCAGGGATCTTCTAAATTCACCCGGCGCCGCGCACCCCGCGCGCGCCGTCTTCATCCCCCATCGAAAGGAGACGGCCATGGGCTGGCTCTACATGACATCCCTCAAGGGCCATTCCGGCCCGCGCCAATATCTCGACGCCCAGTTCACCTACGAGCGTGCCGACGTGCGTTCAAATGTGTTGCGTTCGGCGCTGGTCGGCATGCGCGTCTACTACGCCGCCGTGGAACAGGTCCGCATCGCCACGGGCGCGCGCGATGTCTGGGCCGCCATTTGCCTCGTTCGATATAATCCGCGCGACCGCGAGGGCTACATCTTCGGCTACAAGGACATGGAAGAGTCTATGGGGCCATACGAGTGCGATTGCCCCGCGTCGATCCTCGATCTGCTGACGCCGACCGACGCTCAACATGCGCTGCAATGGCGGGCTCGTTGCCGCGAAAACGCCGTCGCCCGCCGCGCCAAGGCGGCCAAGCCGAGCCCCCGCGCGGGCCAGGTGATTGTCTTCGACGAGCCGCTCTCCTTCGCCGATGGTCGAAGCTTCCAGCGGCTGGAGGTCATCGCCAATCCACGCAGCCATCGCACCGTGCTCTTTCGTGCGCCCAGCTCCAGCAGCCTCTACCGGATTCCCAACATCAAGAGCCGGTCCTACCGGCTCGTCGATCCCCCCAGGTGAGCAGGCGTTTTCTTCCGAGCGGCATCAAAGGGTCCGGCGCTCAGCGCCGGACCCTTTTCTTCTTGAGCGCCCAGAGAGGGAGAGGATTGCCGGGACGGGTTTGAGCCGTTGGGGTCGAGAGAGAGCGCCCCTCGGCTCGACCCGTTCCGGCTCTCCCGAGGTTCCCTTCATGACGACGAATCCCGCTTCCACGGCCGCTTTTGCGGCCGCGCCGCTCCCGGTCGCGCCGTCCGCTCCGGCGACCGCCGACGCGCTGGCTCATGCCGCGCGGATCATCCTTCCCCATCTCGAACGCGGCCAGCGTGTCGAGGCGCCGACGCTCCGGGGATCGATGGTCTCCGCCTTCGGCGGTTCCGACGCCGATGGCGCCTGGGACTGGAAGTCCGCCTACGATGCCTGCGAAGCGGCGACCGTTCTGTTCTTGCGCAAGTTCGGCCCCGCCATGCTTGCGCGGACTGCCTCTCCCGCCGCCATGCTGCCGATGCTGGCCAAGATCGCGGGCCTTCTTCCCACCCACACGCGCCGCTCCGAGGAGAGCCAGGCGCTTCAACAGTTCTCGACGCCGATCGCCCTCGGCCTCGCGGCCAGCGCCGCCGCCGCGATCACGCGCGCCGATCTCGTGCTGGAACCTTCGGCCGGCACCGGGCTGCTCGCCATCCTCGCCGAGCTCGCCGGCGCGTCGCTCGTTCTCAATGAGCTGGCCGAGACGCGCGCCGGGCTGCTGGGTCATCTGTTCCCCGGTATCGCCGTCACCCGCTTTGACGCCGCGCACATCCACGATCACCTCGACGCCGGCGTCGTTCCGAGCGTGGTGCTCATGAACCCGCCGTTCTCTGCGCTCGCGAATGTTGATCGCCGCATGGCCGACGCCGCCCTGCGCCATGTCGGCTCGGCGCTCGCGCGTCTTGCCGAGGGTGGCCGGCTGGTCGCGATCACCGGCACGAACTGCGCGCCCGACAATCCGATGTGGACCGATGCCTTCATCCGGCTGCAGGAGCGCGGGCGCATCGTGTTCTCGGCCGCCATCGATGGATCGGTCTATGCCAAGCATGGCACGACCATCGACACGCGCCTGACCGTGATCGACCGTCTGCCCGCGCCCGATCCTACGGCGTTTCCGGCTTTGCACAGTTGCGCCCCCGATGCCGCAACCTTGCTTGGCTGGATCGCGAATTCTGTTCCGCCAAGGCTCCCGCTCGCCACGCCGGTCATCACCCGGCCAACGGTTCGTCCCGCCGCCGCACGACCGCCGCGCGTTGCGCCACGTCCTTCCTCCGTCCCGGCCGCGACGCCCGAGCCGGAGGCGGTTGAGCTGACCTATGAGACCATCGACTGGACGCCGGTCGAGGGCGGTCACATCACCGAGGCGCTCTATGAAGGATACGGATTGCAGTCGATCCGTATTCCCGGCTCTCTGGCTCACCCCACCAAGTTGGTGCAATCGGCGGCGATGGCGTCGGTGGCGCCGCCCAAGCCAAGCTATCGGCCGCACCTGCCCGCCAATGTCGTCGCGGACGGCATGTTGTCCGACGCCCAGCTCGAAAGTGTGATCACCGCCGGCGAGGCCCATTGCGGTCATCTCGCCGGATCGTGGACGGTGGACGAGACCTTCGACATCGTGTCGGCCGCGCCCGACGACGCTGAAAACGCCGTCCGCTTCCGCCGCGGCTGGTTTCTCGGCGACGGCACCGGCGCCGGCAAGGGCCGACAAGTCGCCGGCATCCTGCTCGACAACTGGCTGAAGGGCCGCCGCCGCGCGCTCTGGGTGTCGAAATCCGACAAGCTGATCGAGGACGCCCAGCGCGATTGGTCGGCGCTCGGCCAGGAGCGGCTGCTGGTGACGCCGCTGTCGCGCTTCCGTCAGGGAACGCCGATCCGTTTGGAGCAAGGCGTCCTATTCACCACCTATGCCACGCTACGCACCGACGCGCGCGACGAGAAGGTTTCGCGGGTCCGGCAGATCGTCGAATGGTTGGGCTCCGATTTCGATGGGGTGATCATTTTCGACGAGAGCCATGCCATGCAGAACGCGGCCGGCGGCAAGGGAGAACGCGGCGACCAGGCCGCCTCGCAGCAGGGACGTGCGGGACTCCGGCTTCAGCACGCGCTGCCGAACGCGCGCGTCGTCTATGTCTCGGCGACCGGCGCGACCACGGTCCACAATCTCGCCTATGCCCAGCGGCTCGGCCTTTGGGGCGGCGAGGATTTCCCCTTCGCCACGCGGGCCGAGTTCGTCGAGGCTATCGAGGCCGGCGGTGTCGCGGCGATGGAGGTCCTGGCGCGCGACATGAAGGCGCTCGGCCTCTATGCGGCCCGATCGCTCAGCTACGAGGGCGTCGAATATGAGCTGGTCGAGCATCGGCTCACCGACGAGCAGATCCGCATTTACGACGCTTATGCCGGGGCGTTCGGCGTCATCCACAACAATCTCGACGCCGCGCTGGAGGCGACCAACGTCACCGGCGAAACGGGCACGCTGAACGCGCAGGCCAAATCCGCCGCGCGGTCGGCTTTCGAGAGCGCCAAGCAGCGTTTCTTCAACCATCTGATCACGGCGATGAAGACGCCCTCGCTGATCGCCGCCGTCGAGCGCGATCTGACGGCTGGCCATGCCGCGGTGATCCAGATTGTCTCGACCGGCGAGGCGCTGATGGAGCGCCGCCTTGCCGAGATTCCGACCGAGGAATGGGGCGACGTCCATGTCGACATCACTCCACGCGAGTACGTGCTGGATTATCTGGCGCACAGCTTCCCGACCCAGCTCTACGAGCCGTTCACCGACAGCGAGGGCAATCTCTCCTCGCGGCCTGTCTATCGCGACGGTCAGCCCGTGCAATGCCGCGAGGCCGTCGCCCGCCGTGATCGCCTGATCGAGAAGCTGGCGTCGCTGCCGCCGGTCCATGGCGCGCTCGACCAGATCGTTCAGCGCTTCGGCACGGAGTTGGTGGCCGAGGTGACGGGCCGCTCGCGCCGGATCATCCGCAGATGCGGATCGGACGGCGTCGATCGCCTCGCTGTCGAGAACCGCGCCGGTTCAGCCAATCTCGGCGAGACGCAAGCGTTCATGGACGACGCCAAGCGCATCCTCGTCTTCTCGGACGCTGGTGGCACCGGGCGCTCCTATCACGCGGAACTGTCGGCCAAGAACCGCCGCCTGCGGGTGCATTATCTCCTGGAGGCCGGATGGAAGGCCGACGCCGCCATCCAGGGCCTGGGGCGGACCAACCGAACCAACCAGGCGCAGCCGCCGCTATTTAGGCCGATCGCGACGAACGTGAAGGCCGAGAAGCGCTTCCTCTCGACCATCGCCCGCCGGCTCGACACGCTGGGCGCCATCACCAAGGGCCAGCGCCAGACCGGCGGCCAGGGCCTGTTCAGACCCGAAGACAATCTGGAGAGCCACTACGCCCGTGACGCGTTGCGCCAGCTCTATGTCCTGCTGGTCATGGGCAAGGTCGATGGGTGCTCGCTGGGCGCGTTCGAGGACGCGACGGGGCTGAAGCTCACCGACACCAACGGCATCAGGGACGAGTTGCCGCCGATCACCACCTTCCTCAATCGCCTGCTGGCGCTGACCATCGACCTTCAGAACATCCTATTCACGGCGTTCGAGCAGCTCCTGACCGCCCGTATCGAGGGCGCGATCGCATCGGGAACCTACGATGTCGGCCTGGAAACACTGACGGCGGAGAGTTTCGTCGTCACCGGCCGGCAGTCCATCTACACCCACCCCGGCACCTCGGCGGAAACCCGCCTGCTGACGATCACGCAGCGCGAGCGCAACCGGCCGGTCACGCTCGACGAGGCGCTGGGCAGGCTCTCCGATCCCCGCGCCCTGCTGCTGGTCAACAGCCAGTCGGGCCGCGCCGCCGTGCAGGTTCCCGCGCCGAGTCTGATGCTCGACGATGGCGAGGTCGAACGCCGTGTACGGCTCATCCGGCCGATGGAGCATCCCGCCATGCCGCTGGCGATGATGCCTCAGACGCACTGGCGGGAAGCCGACCGCGAAACCTTCGCCCGCGTCTGGGCGGCCGAACTCGCCGAGGTCCCGGAGTTCACCGACAGCGAGATCCATATCGTCGCCGGCCTCTTGCTGCCGATCTGGAAGCGTCTGCCGAACGAGTCGACGCGGGTCTATCGGCTCCAGACCGATGCCGGCGAGCGTATCGTCGGTCGCAAGGTTTCGTCGGCATGGGTGGCCAGCGCGCTTGAAGCCAGCCCATCGAACCTGTCGGCCGATGACGCCTTCACCGCGCTGATGGATGGCAGGACCATCCTCGATCTTGCCGAAGGGCTTCAGCTTCGCCGCGTCCGTGTGATGGGCAACAACCGCATCGAACTGACCGGCTTCACCGACGCCATGCGTGACCGGCTGCGAGCCTACGGCCTGTTCCATGAGATCATCTCGTGGAAGCTCAGGATGTTCGTTCCGACCGACGCCGCTGGCCCGGCGATTCTGGCGAAGGTGCTGGAACGCTATCCGCTCGCGCGCGTCGCCGAGCGGGCGGCGGCGTGACGATGGCGCTCGATGCCGCCGAACTGGCGCACCGGCTCGCGCGCGATGCCGAGGCGGTGTGCCGTCATTATCTCTCCAACGGCCGCCGCGAGGGCCGCTACTGGCTGGTCGGCGACGTGAGAAATGCGCCGGGCCGCTCCCTGTTCGTCCGGCTGAAAGGCCCGGAATCCGGCAGGGGTGCGGCCGGCAAATGGACCGACGCGGCGACCGGCGATCATGGCGACCTCCTCGATGTCATCCGCGAGAGCTGCGGCCTGGTCGAATTCCGCGACGTCGCCAATGAGGCCCGGCACTTTCTCAGCCTACCGAGATCGGAACCAGAACCAGACCATGGGCGGCTTCCATCGTCCGCACCGGCAGGATCGCCGGAATCAGCACGCCGTCTCTTCGCAATGGCGCAGCCGATTTCGGGCACAGTCGTCGAAGCGTATTTGCGCAAACGCTGCATTACGGCTTTGCACGGAACCGGAAGCCTGCGCTTTCATCCCCGCTGCTACTATCGCCCGAGCGCCTGGTCGCCGACCGAGACCTGGCCTGCGATGATCGCAGCCGTCACTGATCCGGGCGGCAGGATCACCGGAGCGCATCGCACCTGGCTCGACCCATCGGGGCGGGACAAGGCGGCGATCGACACGCCAAGACGCGCGATGGGCGCCCTCCTGGGTAACGCCGTCCGTTTCGACGTGGCGCGCGATTGTCTGGCGGCCGGTGAAGGCATCGAGACCATGCTGTCGCTTCGATGCGTCATGCCGACCATGCCGATGGTGGCCGCGCTCTCGGCCGCACACCTCGCCGCCATCCTGTTCCCCGCGACGCTGCGCCGGCTCTACATCGCCCGCGACGACGATCCGGCCGGGAACGGCGCCATGGCGAGCCTGATCGACCGGGCGAACGAGGCCGGGATCGAGGCGATAGCCCTGTCGCCACGACAGGGTGACTTCAACGAGGATCTCCGCACGCTCGGCATCGATGCGCTACGGGCAGCGTTGCGGTTGCAGATCGCTCCGGAAGACGTCGCTCGTTTCATGGAATTGGCGGCATGAATCGGCACGGAAAATGAGTTCCGCGGCGGCGCCGGTCTCATGCCGGATTCGGTCGAGGTGCTTTCCAGCCTGGTCGGAGAGGACCGCGTCCACGGCCTTCTGAGAGGGCGACCCTTGCGGCAAACGGCCCGGCCCAGCAATGGCGGGTGGCCGACTATTTTCCGTCGGCGGGCAAGCCCGCCTTTACATCGCGAGGCAAAATAGCCGTCCCCCGCCATCCTCCGCTGCGCTTCGGCCCTTCGCTCCGCTTCGGGTGCAGGCCCTGTCCGCCCGCCGCCTTTCGTCGCCATGAAGGCCGCGATGGGCGCGGTCGATCCGACGAAGGAAAGCACCATGACGACCGAACACGACGACACCGGTTACGAGCCGCCGCACACCTCATCCCCGACCGATCACGTCCTCGCCGAACTCCAGCTCTACGGCTATCGCCCCTTCCAGGACGAACCTGACCCAAGACCGCTACCCGATGGCAATGCCGTCGCCGGCGCCGTGGCCGACATCTTCGACGCCCTCGTCGTCACCCTGGCGGACACCCGCCTCGAACCCGACCTCGAGGACCTGCTTTGGTCGACCGTCAATCTCTTCCACCGCGCCGTCAGCCGGATCGAGCGCGAGCTGGACGACAATGAGCAGGCGCAGAAACGCAGCCAGAAGGAACAGGACGGCTCCGAGATACGCTCGGTCGAACTCGAACGCCTCACCGCCGAGGGGCAGACGCTGATCGAACGCCGCAACAGCATGGAGTTCTTCCGCGACCAGGCCGCCGACCAGTTCGAGCATCACACCCATTCGGCCTGGCGGCCGCGCACCGGCTCGAAGGTCAACCACCGCAACCTGACCTCGGCCATGATCGACAGCCGCGACTTCCTCGCGGCGAAGCGTAGGGCCACCAACGAGGTGCTATTGCCCGCCGGCCCCAAGATCGCCTTCACCGGCGGTCTCGAGTTCAACGATCATCGCCTGATCTGGGACAAACTCGACCGCGTCCACGCCAAGCATCCCGACATGGTGCTGCTGCATGGCGGCTCACCGAAGGGCGCCGAACTCATTGCCGCAAAATGGGCCGACCATCGCAAAGTGACGCAGATCGCCTTCAAGCCCGACTGGACCAAGCACGCCAAGGCGGCGCCGTTCAAGCGCAACGACCAAATGCTGGACGTGCTGCCGATTGGGGTCATGGTCTTTCCCGGCACCGGCATTCAGGACAACCTGGCCGACAAGGCCAAGAAGTTCGGTATTCCGGTCTGGAAGTTCGGGAGCGGCGGCGCGTGAGCGCCGTTTGCTGGCATCCACTGCTCACGACCCAAAGCAGCAGATCGGCAGCGGGCCGGCGAACTTCAGTTCATGACTCAAAGTCGACCTTCAGAAAGTCCGCTCCCCGGAAGGAACTCGATCTCGGGTGAGCCCCCGTCAGCCGCGCGGATCTGAAATCGACACCATCTGATGGCCGTCGCCGTCGATCCAAGTCTCGACGTCGTCTAGGTTGTCGATCCCGGCGAGCCCTTCGCGAGCCAGGGTGCCCAACGAGGTCTCGGTCTGCGACAGCATCGGCGGCCACTTCGGCACGATCGGGACATAGGTCGCCGGCCACGTCAGGGAGATGAACGAGGTTTCGGCCTCCAGGCCCGAAGAGATGACGCCGATCAGGCGCCCCTCAGCGTCGAAGGCCGCGCCGCCGCTCATGCCATTGACCGTGCGAGCGCCGATGGCGGCGGAGGGATTGGGCAGGCCATGGGCGTCGCGTCGGGCGGGGTAGACGTCAATCACCTGTCCGACGCTACCGACCAGGGCCAGGCCCATCAACGCGCGCCCAGCGAACGCCAGGTCTGCGGCCCTAAACCCGATGAGGCTCATCGTTTCGCCGACGTCAGGCATTCGGGCCGCCATCTTGGCGAGGCTGAAGCGCGTTGGCGATGCGCTTGGGGCCAAAGGCGCGGTCGATCTGATCAAAGTCAGCACGGACAGATCGCCGACGTCCACGCTGGTGAAGCTGTCGGCGCGCCAGAGCTCGACCCGGCCGTTCGCGTAGAAACCAACTGCGAACAGCTGGCCACCCGCCGTCGCCAGAAATCCCTTCGCGCGCATCTCGTCCACGACGTGACGCGCGGTGACGGCGACACCAGGACCCACCATCACCGCGCTGCCCCAAATGTGGTGGGTGTCGTTGGCCACCCAGTCCAACGCGAGCAGCAAGCCGTCTAGCTGATCAAGGCCGAGGTCGCGAAACCCCGCCACTGCGGCGATCCGGATCGCCTTCTGCGTGAAAGTGTATGCCATACCCTCGGCCGGCTGATCTTCGGGCGGGCCAAGCTCGGCGTGAAAGCGATCCGACGACATGGCGGGGTCCTACACGGGAAATTTGTCGTCGAACTGCATGAAGAGCGCCGTGTTGACCTGCTCGACCCAGCCCAGCAGGCGTTCGAGGTTCTCATCATAACAGTCGATCCTCTGTAGCCACAGCCGGTAGGGCTCGATCGTGAAGGTCAAGACAGGGGTGACGAACCGGATGTCGGCGGGACAGTAGAACGGATAGGTCGAAAAGGTCCCGTCAGGCTTTTTGGTCAGGTCCCAGTCCATGGACTCGTTCCAAGAACCGTGGATCGACTCCGACATCATCCCGTAGGTCGCGGGGTAGAGGTCGTCATGCTCGATCTCGGCGAAGATGTGGCGGAACGACTTGCCCTGGATCTTCCACTTGCTTGCCTTCTGCGCCGCAAAGTCATTTTCGGTGAGCTTCTCGAAGTCCATCTTCTCCTGGACCGCTGCCAGGAGGCGTTTGCCGGCTTTGGTGTCGAAGAACCGCGATCCGGCCTTCAACTCGCGCAGCAGCCGTAGCCGGTCCTTGTAGGAACATTTGCGATAGTCCTCGATGACTTCGTCGGGGCTCGTCAGCAGATAATTCGCGATGACGGCGGCCTCGATCATCGGGCGCTCCAAGACGGCGATGATCTGGGCGTTGTCTTCCTCGTAGTAGCGGATGACTTCCTTCAGCAGCTTCCAGACTCGCACGAGCAAGCCCAGGATCGGGGCGTCGGCCAGACCGAAGCCGGTCGGATTTCGGTCGATGTGCTTTACGCGGGTCAAGGCGTCGTAGATTGTAGCGACATCCTTGTAAAAAGTGAGGGCGAACCGGTTCAGCGCCTCAAGCGATGACAAGCTGTCCCGGACGTAATCGGCGTCGTATTTCTCGGTGATCTTGAAGATTTCTTCCATTGCCCAACCCTAGCGCCGGCAAACGCGCGCCGACCAGAGCGCGGCCGTCCACATACCCGCTCGTGAGGACGCAGTGTGTGCGCCCTAGGTCAATATTGGCAGCGGATTCGACGGCCGCTATGGGGAAGATCGCGAATGTCGGCTGTTGTTGGCGCACAGCGGAACCCGCGCCAACCGCTCGGCAACGGTAACAAACCACCCGATGCGCCGGTTAGCGGCACTAAAACTCGACGCCGCCATCAGCACGCAGTCCATTTCCGAGCTGCCCGGACTCGAAGCCGTACACCACCCCGCTCCCATCAGCGCTGATCCTTGGTCCGACCCAGGGCCTGACGCCATCAACCCGTGAAGGGTCCGCTACGCGAGCGTGCGGCCTCTTCGGCTTCGCCTGCGCGGTGATTGCGGCCCTTGGCCGGACACATCGGGCGCCTGTCGCGCGGGGATGGTCCCCGCCTCCAAGACAGGAGCCGGAACGATGTCGCAAGCCCTTTCGATCGCTCACGCCCGTGGTTGGAACCTCGCCACCACCTTGATGGTCTGCATCACCGTCTTTCACGCCGGCAACGGCGAATACGGCGTCATGCCGTCAGCCGAATATGACGGCGACCCAGCCACGATCATTCATGAATTCGACCCCTTCCAACCCTGAAGGGACGCCGGTCGCACCAAGCGGCGGCGGAAATCCCACGTAGATTTCCGCTGCCGCCCTCCATCACCTTCGGCTATACTCGCAAGCGCGCCGTGGTGGTGGTGGAAGGCGTGACCGTTCGACCCTTTGTCACGGAGACATCCACCATGCTCGTCATGGGACTTGTTCTGAGCGTTGCCGGTATCGGCTTCCTCTGCTGGCTGCTGTTCACGCTCGCGGTCTACGCGCTGCCGTTCTTCGCGGGCCTGACAGCCGGACTCGCCGCTTTCCACAGCGGCTCGGGCGTCATCGGCGCGCTCGTTGTCGGCGTTCTCGCCGGCGGCGCAACCCTGGCGCTCGGGCAGATCGCCTTCGCGACGGTGCGAACGCCGCTCATCCGCGCCGCAATCGCGCTCCTCTTCGCCGTGCCGGCCGCCATCGCCGGCTACCACGCGACGTTTGGACTCGCCCATATCGGCGTGCCGTCCGAAGGCTGGCGCGAGGCCTTCGCGATTGTCGGCGCTGTCCTTGTCGGCGGCACGGCCTGGGCGCGCATGTCGCTGTTTGTCCCGCCGTATGTCGATCGGCGGGGCGCGGGAGGTCCGACATCGTTTCCATTGTCGGGAGCGACCCGCGACGGGTGAGCCTACGCTGCGGCGTCCTCATCGTCGAAGGGGTTGAATTTCGGTGCGGTGAATGAGGTTCGTCCGCTTGACCGGGAACGCCAAGGTCTTTGTTTGAGCGCTCGGGTTGGCCACCGCCTCCAGGCCGACAGAGACAATTTCCATCGGCAGCGTCGCCGTCTTGCACGGATTGCCGGGCGGTGACGTCGTCCCTTCTGAACGCCAGGGTTTCCTTTTCTTCGCCTGGAAAGCTGGGCCTCTTGTGCGAGACGTTCGACGTCCGCCACGTCTTCTCCCGAGGATGCTGTTCGGCGTGCGGACCACACGGCCTCTCCATGGCTTGATCTGGCCGAAGGACGGCTGCGCCTCGATCGCCTGAGACGCAACGGCGGACGGATCGACTTTCTTCCCCTGGCCTTTGGCCATTCCTCGCGAGGCAAGAAAGTCTACCGCCGCCATCCTCCGCTGCGCTCCGGCCCGCGAGCGGGTGCGTCGTCGATCGCCTTCGGCTTCCCGATCGCCATCGAGGCCGCGGTGGTCGCGGGCTCGAAACAGCTAAGGAGAAGTGACATGGCCAACATCGGTTCCTTCAAGAAGTCCGGCAGCGAGTTCCAGGGCGAGATCGTCACCCTGAGCGTCCAGACCAAGAACGTCCGCATCGTCCCCGAGACCAACCGAGCCAACGACAACGCCCCCAGCCATCGGATCTATGTCGGCCGGGCCGAGATCGGGGCCGCCTGGTCGAAGCGCTCCAACGAGGGCCGCGACTATCTCTCGGTCAAGCTGGACGATCCGAGCTTCAACGCGCCGATCTACGCCAACCTCTTCGACGACGAAGACGGCGAAGGCTACACCCTGATCTGGTCCCGCGGCCGCAAGGCCAACGGCGACTGAGCCGGACCAGCGAGCCCCGCCCGGAACGACCGGGCGGGGCTTTCGGCTTACAAAGGCGCCTACGGAGGCGGCGAGCCTTCAGGCTCGGCAAGGTCGCCGTCAACCTCGAAGTCTTCGTTGAGCAGATCGGCCGGCTTCACCCCGAGCGCCTGCGCCGCGAGCCACATCGTCGACAACGTGACGTTCTGCTGGCCGCGCTCCATACTGCTCACGTGAGCGCGATCAACGCCCATACGCACAGCGACGGCCTCTTGGCTGAGGCCGGCTTGCGTGCGAAATCGGCGAAAGTTTTCTCCGAACACATGTCGAATGTCCATCCACAGGATGGACACCAATCGCGTATTATGGCGCTACGCATTATAATACGCGGAGCCCCGCCTAACCGGCGGAGCCGACCATGCGTTCCAGGTTCGAGTTCCCAATTTGGATTGGTCCTCTATCACGGAAAGACACGAGAAAATCATGCCCGCGCCGCCGGCCCCTCCCATCGCCGACATCGCCCCAACGCAAGCCCAACTGACGGACTATGACCGGGCGCAACTGGCGACTTATCTTCGACTGCTCGACGCGGCGTCCGAGGGCGCGCCGTGGGAGGAAGTCGCGCGCATCGTGCTTGAACTCGACCCAGCGCTGGACCCCGACCGCGCGCGCCGCGCCCACGAAACGCATCTGGCGCGCGCCCGTTGGCTCACCGAGCACGGCTACCGCGATCTGCTTCGCTCACCGCGCTGACGGCGGCGAGCGCCGGCTCTGGCGTCAGTCTCCCATCAGACCCACGTTCCCGGCTTTACGCCGATCCTGAAAGCCGCCGATCCGGTTTCGGCATGGCGCGATGCCGGTTCGCGGCCTGTGAATCGCGCAACAAAGGACCCAGGTCAAACGTCTACAACCCCAGGCACCCCGTGATTCCTTGAGAGGAGACAGGTCCATGTCGAAGGAGGATTGGCGGTCGCGAGCCGCCTATCAAGACGCAGCCACCATGGATCCCGCCGGCCTCGCCTGGGAGTTCCTGCGCCGCAACCCTGACTACCGGACCACCTACGACACCGCCTCAGCCCAAGCCGATCACGGGACAGATGGCCCCGCCCGGCGCTGGGGGTTGCGATTTCCTGGCCGATCCAAACCGACGCGCCGCTGACGCCCCGGTCTTCTGGCGCGCCGACGAACTGGCGTCGGTCATCGTTCTGACAGCGGCGCCGGCCGTTACGGGAACGCCGTCGATCCTGCTCGCGGATTTGCCGGGCGAGTTCATCCGGCGCGATGCCGAGGATGGTGCGCATCTGCTGCTCAGAGTCGACGCGATCAGCCACCAGCTATGGCTGATCGATCCGCCGAGCGGTGCGACGCCGGTGGTGGCGCTCATCGCGCTCGACGTCACCGCGCCGCAGCGCGCCGACGCGACTTTGCGCTTTTGGCGGCACATCGCGCATGGGCGCCCCCGAACACCGCCAAGCCCGCCTCATCGCATCGACCGCTTGATCTTCGCTCTTCGCGCGCTCGACGCTCGGCTCGCCGGCGCCAGCTACCGCGCCATCGCCGAAGCGCTCTTCGGCCTTGACCGTCTCACCTCCGAACCGTGGAAGACCTCGTCCCTGCGCGACACGGTCATCCGCCTGGCGCGCACCGGCCGGGCCATGACGCGCGGCGGCTACCGCAACCTTCTCGGTCCGCGCCGGCCGGATTGATCCGGCGACGCCCCAGATCGGCGTCACCGCGCGGGGTGGCGAATTCCGCGCCCCCGAACTTCACCATCCCCCTACGCGCATTTGCTTCGCCACCGTGATCACCAACGGCCGCCGATACCCGGCAGCCATCCTCGGCATCACGGAGGTCGCTCATGTCCGCCGCACTCTCCCAACTCCCGCCACGCTATCTACGCACGCCAGAAGCCGCCCGATTCCTTGGCCTCTCTGGGCGCACGCTCGAGAAGCACCGCATCTATGGCACCGGCCCGCGCTACTCCAAGCTCGGAGGCCGCGTCGTCTACCGGCTCGACGACCTGCAGGCCTGGGTCGAACTCGGCGCCAGAGCCTCGACCTCTGATCCGGGTGTCGGCCAGGTGCTTCCCGCCAAGCGTCATTCTTCCACCACGCCGGCCCCTGCCGGCCAAGCCCGACGCTGAGCCCCTCCGGTCATGTCCGTGCGCCATCGCACCCGCTCCGAACGCGAGCAACTGGAACTCTTCCGGGCTCTACCCGGCGATCTCGCGCCGAGGGACGCGCAGGATCTCATGGCCTATCCGTTCTTCAGCCTCGCCAAGACCCATCGCACGACGCCGATCGATTTCCGCATGAACGAGATCGCCATCCGCGTCGAGGCGGTGCCCGAGCACGGCATGGCGACCATCTGGGACGCCGACGTGCTGATCTGGGCCGCCAGCCAGATCGTCGAAGCGCGCGACGCCGGCTTGCGCACCTCGCGCCTGATGGCGGCGACGCCGCGCGAAATCCTGACCTTCACCGGCCGTGGGACGGGTGCGCGTGACTATCACCGGCTGAAGGCCGCGCTGGATCGATTGCAATCGACGACCGTGGCGACCTCGCTGCGCCAGGTCAGCGAGCGGCGCATGCACCGCTTTTCCTGGATCAACGAATGGACCGAGCGCGCCGATGCGCATGGCAATGCCGATGGCATCGATCTCATCATGCCGGATTGGTTCTATCGCGCGGTCCTAGACGACGCGCTCGTGCTCACCATCGACCCAGCATATTTCAGCCTGACGGGCGGCCTGGAACGCTGGCTCTATCGCCTGGTCCGCAAGCACGCTGGCCACCAACGGGCCGGCTGGCGGTTCGATTTTCGCCACCTCCACGTCAAGTCGGCCAGCCTTTCGCCGTTCAAGCGGTTCGCGTTCGAACTGCGCGACATCGCACGCAGGCAACCGCTGCCGGGCTATCGCCTCGTCGTCGAACGCGAGACCGGCGGACGCGAATTGCTGGCGTTCATACAGACAAAGTTATCCACAGGTCCCTGTGGACAACCTGTGGAAGCGCACGTGCTATCGGGAACCAACAGGCACGTGCCATCAGGAACCGGACCCACGTGCTATCAGGAACCCAAACAGGCAAATTCAACAGGTAGATCAATCGGTTCCGAGCCGCCTAACTTAGAGTCTAACGTACAAGATTCTAACCCTTCTATTGTTGGCCATCGCCGTGATCGGTGGAAAACCGACAGGAGCGCCCGATGATCGTGGCGCTCCTCAACCAGAAAGGCGGCGTCGGCAAGACGACGCTCGCCCTCCATCTCGCCGGCGAATGGGCCCGGAAAGGGAAAAGAGTCACCCTGATCGACGCCGATCCGCAAGGCTCGGCGCTCGACTGGTCGGAGCAGCGGGCAAAGGAAGGGCTGCCGAGGCTGTTCGGCGTCATCGGCCTGGCGCGTGACACCTTGCACCGTGAAGCCCCCGAGCTGGCGCGTGACGCCGACCACGTTGTCATCGACGGGCCACCGCGCGTCGCCGGCCTGATGCGCTCGGCGCTGCTTGCCGCCGACGTCGTGCTGGTCCCCGCCCAGCCTTCTCCGTTCGACGGCTGGGCATCGGGCGAGATGCTGAAGCTGATCGCCGAGGCGCGCATCTTCCGGCCGCAGATCGTCGCCCGCTTTGTCCTGAACCGCTGCGCCGCCCGCACCATCATCGCCCGCGAGACCGCCGAGGCGCTCGCCGAGCACGATCCTCCGGTGCTCGCGGCCAGGATCGGCCAGCGTGTCGTTTTCGCCGACGCGGCGCAGTCCGGTCGCCTCGTCTTCGACATCGACGAGACCAGTCCGGCGGCGCGCGAGATCACCGCTCTCGCCGAAGAAATCGGGAGCCTCGTTCGATGACCGCGCGCGCATCAAGGCGCGGCTTCGCCTCCCGTCCCGGCGACGCAGACAGTTGGGTGAAGGCGCCCGACGTGGCCGCCGCGCGTGACCCGGCGGCGCAATCCTATACCGCCCGGCTCACCATCGACGTCACGCCCGAGCTGCGAGGCCGGATCAAGGTCACAGCTTTCCGGCGCGGCGTGACGGTCGCCGACATGCTGCGCGCGCTGCTGCTACGCGAGTTCCCCGAAGACGGTGGAGGCGCGGCATGAGTCCGACGCCTGACCCGTTCACCCATGTCGAACTGACCTGGATCGAAAAGCGCATCGAGCACTGGATCCGGTTCGGCCACGACGTCAGCGAGAAGATTCTCGATCGCCGCCGCCGCGTCCTCAGCTTCGCGCCCGGCAGCGTCATCGCCTATATCCGCTGGGCCTCGAACGATTTCGGCACCGTCGTCTCGCGCATCGACATTCTGCGCGCCGTCCATCCCGGCGAGGCGTTCTCGACCGTGCCCTTCGTGCGCCCCGGCGGCGAAATTCTCTTGCACCTGTCCGGCTGGCCGAAGGTTGAACGTGTGTTGCGGGCAATCGACGCCGTCGAAGCGCTCGGTATCGATCCAACCGACGCCGCTCCCGATCATTGGCGGCATGTTCACAATCGCCTGATCGCCGGCGACGAGCCGCGGCCATACGCGCGCGATCAACATTCCGCATGGCTCAAGCGTCGGAGGATCGCGTCATGACGCGTTTCGGAGCAGTGATGGTGACGTATTTCGCGACGATGGCGATCGGCGTTTCCGCCTTCGTTCATCCCGCGCCGAAGCTGATCTGGAACGCCAGCGCCAGCGTGCCGATCGGACTGTATCGCGTGCGACCAATCGGCGACCTGCACGTCACCGAGTTGGTCGTGGTGCGCCCGCCGTCGCCGCTGGCGAACTTCCTCGACGAGCGCGGCTATCTGCCCAAGAGCGTGCCCCTCCTGAAGCACATCCTGGCGCTCCCCGGACAAACGGTCTGCCGCACGGGGCGCACCATCACCGTCGATGCCGCCGCCATGGGCGAGGCGCTCGAACGCGATCGCCGAGGTCGCCTGCTTCCTTTCTGGCAGGGCTGCCGCGTCATCGCTCAGGGCGAGGTCTTCCTCATGAACCGGCAGTCCGAGGAGTCCCTCGACGGTCGATATTTCGGGCCATTGCCGGCGACAACCATCGTCGGCGAAGCGGCGCCCCTCTGGACCGACGAGGAGCAATGACCGTGTCTCAGTCCTGCCCGCGCACAGCCGTTCAGCGCCAACTATCCCGCTCTGCCTCTTCCTCCTTCCCGGCCATACCGCCCGTCGTCGAGCGCCGCTCGATGACCAGGCGCACGCGTGGTTGGCGGCGACTCCTTTCCGGCGCGATCGCTGTCGCGCTGTTGACCGGCAGTGGCGTGGCCTACGCCGAACCGATCGCCGCAAAGCCTCCGAGCGTCGCCGCGACGGCCGATCAGGTTGCCGGATTCGTGGCGGAAGCCTCGCAGCGCTTCAGCATTCCGGCGTCCTGGATACGCTCGGTGATGCGAGCCGAAAGCTTCGGCGACGTGCGGGCGCTGTCGCCGAAAGGCGCCATGGGCTTGATGCAGATTATGCCGGCGACATGGGCAGGTCTGCGTCTTCGCTATGGCCTCGGCGCTGACCCATACAATGCGCACGACAACATCATTGCCGGCGCGGCGTATCTGCGGGAACTGCATGATCGCTACGGTGCGCCTGGGTTTCTGGCAGCCTACAACGCCGGCCCGGCACGCTATGAGGATCATCTGGCGACAGGCCGACCGCTGCCCGCCGAGACGCGCGCGTACGTCGCTGTTCTCACCCCGCTGATCGGCGGTGGCTCGGTCGATGATGCGTTGGTTGTCGCCGTTGTGGCGCGCTCCTGGACACAAGCCCCTCTGTTCGCGGCGCGGGCGCGGAACAACCCGGCGCACGCTCAAACATCGCCCGCCCAGCAATCGGAACAGCCGTCGATCAGCGCAACAGCGGAGGATTGGACCGCGCTCGCCCCGCAATCGGACGGCCTGTTCGTCAGGACGTCGGGGCGGAATCCACGGCCATGAGCGAGATCGGGCTTCATCATGGTCTGGCGGGTCTTGGCGTGGGTTTGAGTGTCGGACTGGGGGTGCGGGGGAACACGACCAACGGACGGCAAGATAAAAGCGCCGACCGTTGTCGGGCGCATGTGGTTGGTTGGGTTGGATTATTTGGGCATTGGACCAACAGGTCCAGCTGGCGCTTGCGCCGCAAAGTCCAAGGAATTCAACGCTCAGAGCGCCATCGCCCCCCGTTCGGAGGGCTCTGGCTGCCATGACCACACGCGACGACGACATCCATCTGCGCCCAGGCCGCATCCGCCACGGCAACCAGGGTGCCAAGCGTCCGAAGAGCTTTGTCGGCGAGGTGATGCGCGCCGCGAAGAAGGCCGGCCACACCGGGAGGGCCTTCGGGCGGACCGGCGGAACCACGGGCCGATCGACCTTCGGGCGAGGCCGGCGGGCCGCCCTGTCTCTGTCCTCGCGCTCGCCTGGTCGGCGGGTGGTAGTCATGACCCGGATCGTCCGCCACCAAGGCAAGCGTTTCCGTTCGGCGCCGCTCGCAAAACACATCGCCTATCTCAAGCGCGAAGGCGTCACCCGCGACGGAACAGACGCCCGAATGTTCGACGGCCGGTCGGACGAGGCCGAGACGAAAGCTTTCGCCGAGCGGTGCGAAGATGACCGGCATCATTTCCGGTTCACGGTGTCCCCCGAGGATGCGGCGGAGATGGCCGATCTTCGGACCTTCACGCGGGAACTGATGGCCGACGCCGAGAAGGATTTGGGCACAAAGCTCGATTGGGTGGCGGTCGATCATTGGAACACCGACAATCCGCACATCCATGTCCTCGTGCGCGGCCGGGCCGATGACGGGCGGGACCTGGTCATCAGCCGCGACTACATCAGCCAGGGGTTCCGCGGCCGCGCCGCCGAGCGCGTCACCCTGGAGCTGGGGCCGCGCAGCGAGCAGGAGATCCGGACCGCCTTGCAAAAAGAGGTCGAGGCCGAGCGCTGGACCAGTCTCGACCGCTCCCTTCGCGATATCTCCGACGAGGGCGGCGGTGTCGCCGACCTGCGTCCCGGAGGGGCCGACGAAGACCCGGAACTGCGCAGACTGATGCTGGGCCGCGCCGCCAAGCTCGAACGCCTCGGGCTCGCCGAAGAGGTCGGACCGGCGCGCTGGACTCTGAAGCCAGGCTTCGAGCCGGCGTTGCGCGATCTCGGCGTCCGCGGCGACATCATCAAAACCATGCACCGCGCCATGACCGGCGCGGGCCATGAGCCTGACGTGTCCGGCTTCGCCCTGCATGGCGACGCGGTCGCCGAGCCCGTGCTCGGCCGGCTGGTCGCGCGCGGACTGCATGACGAACTGAAGGGATCGGCGTACGCGATCGTCGAGGGCGTCGATGGACGCACCCATCATCTCCGCTTCTCCGACCTGGAGATGACCGGCGACGGCCGGCCCGGCGCGATTGTCGAAGCTCGCGCCTACGAGGACGCGGGCGGACGCAAGCGCCTGTCTCTCGCCACGCGGTCCGACTTCACCATTGAGGCGCAGGTCACCGCGCCGGGGGCGACCTGGATCGATCGGCAGCTTCTCGCCCGTGAGCCGGCGACCGGCGGTGGTGGATTCGGCGCCAACGTGCGCGAGGCGATGGAGCGTCGTGTCGATCACCTCATCAAGGAAGGTCTGGCGCGGCGGCAGGGCCAGAGGGTCGTCTTCGCGCGCGATCTGCTCGACACGTTGAGGCGCCGCGAACTCGACGGGGTATCCTCAAAACTCGCTGCTGAGACTGGCCTCGCGCATCGCCCGTCCGCCGAAGGCGAGCACGTCGCCGGCGTCTATCGCCAGCGCGTCACGCTCGCGTCGGGACGGTTCGCCATGATCGATGATGGTCTCGGTTTCCAGCTCGTGCCGTGGCGGCCGGCGCTGGAGCAGCAGCTCGGTCGGCAGATGAGCGGCGTCGTGGCGCCGGGTGGCGGCGTGGATTGGAGTTTCGGGCGCAAGCGGGGGCTGGGCATCTAAAATATCTGAAGGGCGGAACGAAAAGTCGCACCCTGCCGCTCCAATCGAAGGGCGGACACGCAGCGGGATCAGAGATCCAAGTTTGGCGCGCCCGCCATGCCCTCAGAGGCAATGGCGACGCCACGGCGGGCGCGCCTGCAGGCCACCATCCTTTCGCCAGCGCCCGCCCGGACCATAAGCTCCGGGTTCTGAAGGCGCTCACGCCCTGATAAGATATGGAGGCTGCTGCCGCCTGATCCTTGTGCAACAGAGCCGTGCTAAGATCGCCAGCATAGCTGCTGGCGTCCCGGGGAAAAATTTTGAGGGATACATCCGACGAGATCACATCCGAGGTGACGCTGAGCGCCGGCTCGCTTTGGCGGCGGTGGGAGCCGCACGTCCATGCGCCTGGGACAATCTTTAACAATCAGTTCAAAGGTCTCAACGCCTGGGATCGATATCTGACCGCGCTTGAACAGGCCACGCCCGTCATCTGTGCGGTGGCCGTAACCGACTACTACTGCACCGACGCCTATCGCCGCGTGCGGCAGGAGAAGGAGAACGGTCGCCTCCCCAGTGTCGAGCTGATCTTCCCGAATATCGAAATGCGCCTCGACGTGGCAACCGTGAAAGGTCGCTGGGCCAATGTTCACCTGCTCGTCAGCCCCGCCGACCTGGACCACGTGGCGGAGGTCGAGCGCTTCCTCGGGCGGCTACGGTTTGAAGCCTACGGAGACAAGTTCTCCTGCACCCGGCCTGAATTGACCCGGCTGGGCCACAAGGCCGACTCATCGATTACCGATAGCGACGCCGCGTTCCGCCACGGTGCCTCCCAATTCAAGGTGAACTTCAGCCAGCTCCGTGATGAGTTCGGCAAGAGCGACTGGGCGAGCGCGAATATCCTGATCGGCGTCGCCGGTGCCGAAACGGACGGGACGTCCGGCGTCCGCGAGGCGGCGGATGCCACCTTGCGCCAGGAGATCGAAAAGTTCGCCCACGTCATCTTTGCGAGCAGCCCGGCGCAGCGAGACTTCTGGCTTGGTCGCCGCAGTGGCATGACCGAGGCGCAACTGCGAGAACGGTACGACGGCCAAAAGCCGTGCCTGCACGGCAGCGACGCCCACGACCAGGAGACCGTCGCAGCACCGGCCGGGGATCGGTTTTCCTGGATCAAGGGCGCCCTGGAGTTCGACGCCCTTCGGCAGGCCTGCATCGATCCGGCCAATCGCGCCTATGTCGGCCCTTCGCCACCGAGCGCAGCGATCCCCTCCCAGGTCATCAGTCAGATCAAGATCAACGGCGCGACTTGGGCAAAGACCCCCGTGATCCCACTGAATCCCGGCCTGGTCGCCATAATCGGCGCCCGGGGTTCGGGAAAGACTGCCCTCGCCGATATGATCGCCGCCGGCTGCGACGCATTGCCCGACCCCTCGGAGCGCACCGCCGACGGTCCGAGCGCCTCCTTCGTCCAACGCGCGGCTGACCTGCTCGCCGGTGCCCAGGTCGAGCTGGCTTGGCAGACTGGCGACTCCGTCGTCCGTGCGCTCAACGGCTCCGACTACGATGGCTGGAGTTCCCCACGCGCACGCTATCTGTCCCAACAGTTTGTTGAGGAGCTCTGCTCGGCCCGCGGCGTGTCGGACATCCTGCTGCGTGAGATCGAGCGGGTGATCTTCGAATCCCATCCATCCCTCGAACGTGATGGCTCGGTCGATTTCAACGATCTGCTGAAGCTTCGCTCAGCACGCTTTCGCCAAGCACGCGAGCGGGAGCAAACAGCGCTCGTTCAGCTTTCCGACCGGATCGGAACTGAACTGGACAAGGATCGGCAGGCGCCAGGGATTCAGGCAACGATCAACCAGAAGACGACTTTGATCGCGAGCTACACAGCCGATCGGGCGAAGCTTGTCGCCCCAGGAAGCGAACAGCGGGTGGCTCGGCTAACGCAGCTGACCGCCGCCGCAGAAAAGGTCGGCGGCTATCTACGATACTACGCCAACCAGGAGCAGGCGCTGTTGGCGCTGAAGGACGAAGTCGCAGACCTGCGGCAGAACCAGGCTCCAGAAAACCTGCGGCGCTCGCAGGAGCGCCACGCAGCAAGCCGCCTCAAAGACACCGACTGGGCGGCATTCCTGATTGACTACACGGGCGACGTCGATGCGCAACTGACCCGGCACTTGGCCGCGTGCCGCTCCAACACGGGGAAGTGGAAGGGCAGCCCGCCGGGAGCTCTGGCTGATCCCAATGGCGCCTACATCGGTGATGGCGCGGACCTCAGCGTCCTGTCGGTCGCAATCTTGAACGCCGAAATCGAACGGTTGCAGAAGCTGGTCAGCGCGGACACAGAAACACAGCGGCGGTTCCAGGCGCTGTCGAAGCGTATTGTCGAAGAATCGGCGACAGTCGAAAAGTTGAAGGAGAAACTGGAGGACGCGAAGGGCGCCAAGGCGCGGGCACGCGAGCTTCTCGAAGAACGCAAGGCCGCCTACATCCGCGTGTTTGAAGCGCTGGTTAGCGAGCAGCAGGTCCTGGAAGACCTCTATCGTCCGCTGATGACCCGCTTGGCCGCCGCGTCTGGGACGCTGAACAAGCTGTCCTTCACCGTGACCCGGGTTGTCGATGTCGGCCAGTGGGCAACATTCGCGGAGAACGAACTGGTGGATCTCCGCCGTCAGGGGCCTTTCCGGGGGCGCGGCAGCTTGCAGCCCTTTGCCGAAGAGGTGCTAAAGGCGGCGTGGGAGACTGGCAACGCGCAGGCTGCAGGCGACGCCATGGCCGAGTTCAGGAACCGCTACCAGGAGGATCTGCTGAACCACGCCAAGGTGTCGCAGACAAATCCAACCGACTATAGGGCCTGGTCGAAGCGCTTCGCCCAATGGCTTTACTCAACCGACCACATCCAGATCCGTTATGGGATCGACTACGACGGCGTCGATATCCGCAAGTTGTCGCCGGGGACGCGCGGCATCGTGCTCCTGCTGCTCTACCTGGCGCTGGACGATGCGGACGACCGGCCGCTGATCATCGACCAGCCTGAGGAAAACCTCGATCCGAAATCAGTGTTCGAGGAACTGGTGGGCCTCTTCATCACCGCGAAGTCCAAGCGCCAGGTCATCATGGTCACTCACAACGCTAACCTCGTGATCAACACCGACGCCGATCAGATCATCGTTGCGGAAGCCGGTCCCCACCAAAGGGGCGAACTACCGGAGATCACCTATGTGACCGGTGGCCTTGAGAGCGCGGGTATCCGCAAGGCGGTCTGCGACATACTCGAAGGGGGAGAACACGCGTTCCGAGAGCGCGCCCGCCGCCTTCGCGTGCGGCTTCAGCGATAAGCGGGGCTGATGACTTCATAGGGCGGCGATCGACCCTCCGATTCCTTCTCCCCAGTATCCCTTGGCCCGCTATGCCTCAGAACGGGCTTGCAGCGACGCCCCTAACCCATCCTGATCTTCCGTCGTCATGAACGCGACCAAGATCCTCTGGGGCCAAGTGCTCCTCGTCAGCGCCGTCGTGCTCGCCTTCGTCTGGGCGGCGACGGAATGGACCGCGTGGCGGCTCGCCTTCCAGCCCCAGCTCGGCCACCCCTGGTTTGAAGTCCTCGGCTGGCCCGTCTACCAGCCACCGGCCTTCTTCTGGTGGTGGTTCGCCTATGACGCCTATGCGCGCGAGATCTTTGTCGAAGGCGCCTACATCGCGGCGTCCGGCGGCATCGCCGCGATCGTCGTGGCCGTCACCATTTCGGTCTGGCGGGCGCGGGAAGCCAAGCGGGTCACGACATATGGTTCCGCCCGATGGGCCGAGGCGCACGAAGTTCGGCAGGCCGGCATGCTCGGCCATGATGGCGTGCTCCTCGGTCGCTGGCACGACGACTACCTGCGCCACGACGGCCCCGAGCATGTGCTCTGCTTCGCGCCGACCCGAAGCGGCAAGGGTGTCGGCCTGGTCGTTCCAACGCTGCTGACCTGGCCGGGCTCGGCGATCGTCCATGACATCAAGGGCGAGAACTGGACGCTCACCGCCGGCTGGCGCGCGCGGTTTGGTCGCGTGCTGCTCTTCGACCCCACCAATGCGCAAAGCGCCGCCTATAATCCGCTGCTGGAGGTCCGGCGCGGCGAATGGGAGGTGCGCGACGTTCAGAACATCGCCGACGTGCTGGTCGATCCGGAAGGCGCGCTGGAACGGCGGAACCATTGGGAGAAGACCAGCCATTCGCTCCTGGTCGGCACGATCCTGCATGTCCTCTACGCCGAGCCGGACAAGACGCTCGCCGGCGTCGCCAATTTCCTCTCCGACCCCAAGCGGCCGATCGAGACGACGCTGCGCGCGATGATGACGACGCCGCATCTGGGCGAACGCAACGTGCATCCCGTCGTCGCGAGCGCCGCGCGCGAGCTGCTGAACAAATCCGAAAACGAACGCTCCGGCGTGCTGTCGACGGCCATGTCGTTCCTCGGTCTGTATCGCGATCCCGTGGTCGCGGCCGTCACGCGCCAATGCGACTGGCGCATCCGCGATCTCGTCGAGAGCGGGCAGCCGGCGACGCTCTACCTCGTCGTCCCACCATCGGACATCAGTCGGACCAAGCCACTTGTCCGGTTGATCCTGAACCAGATCGGCCGCCGATTGACCGAAGAGCTGGAGTCAAAATGCCGACGCCATCGCCTGCTGCTGATGCTCGATGAATTCCCGGCACTGGGTCGGCTCGATTTCTTCGAGAGTGCTTTGGCCTTCATGGCCGGCTATGGCCTGAAGGCGTTTCTGATCGCCCAGAGCCTGAACCAGATCGAGAAGGCCTACGGCCAGAACAACTCGATCCTCGACAACTGCCATGTGCGCGTGAGCTTCGCGACCAACGACGAGCGGACCGCCAAACGCGTCTCCGACGCGCTCGGCACCGCCACCGAAATCCGTGACGCCAAAAACTATGCAGGCCATCGGTTGAGCCCATGGCTCGGCCACTTGATGGTCTCCCGCCAGGAGACCGCGCGGCCGCTGCTGACGCCCGGCGAGGTGATGCAACTCCCACCCGACGACGAGTTGGTGCTCGTCTCCGGCTGCCATCCGATCCGCGCCAAGAAGGCGCGTTACTACGAGGATCCGCAATTGCGGACCCGAATCTTGCCGCCGCCCAAGCCCTCTCGCTCAGCGGAATCCGCCAGCCGCTCCTCACCAACGCACCCGGCGCGCAGCGACGACTGGGCGGCGTTGATCGTCGCGGCGCCGCCGGTGCAATCCGACGATCCCGACAACGCCGGTATTCGGCGTGAGCCCGAACTTCCCGAGCATGAAGAGATCGCCCCGGAACCCCGCCAGCCAGCGCAGGAATTCGAGTTGGCCGATGACGACGCGGATGACGCCCCCCAGCGTCTCCGCGTCTTGCAGGGCCAAGTCCGTAACATCGCCCGGCAAGTCTCGCTCGATCCGGCCGACGACATGGGGCTGTGACGAATGCGCACCAAACACACCTTCCGCCTGCCGCCGGATCTCGCCGGCAAGCTGGCCGACTACGCGGCGCGCAAACGTGTGCCGCAGGCGCTCGTGGTGGAGACGGCGCTCGCCTCGTACCTGTCGCCAGATGGCGCCGACCGCTTGGAAGCCGCGCTTGCGCGGCGGCTCGACCGTATGACGCGGCAGATCGAGCGCCTCGAACGGCACGTCACGATCTCAAACGAAGCGCTGGCGCTGTTCGTGCGCTTCTGGCTGACCAACACCCCGCCATTGCCGGATATCGCCCAGGCGGCGGCGCAGGCCAAGGGCCGGGAGCGCTATGAGGGATTTGTTGAGGCCTTGGGTCGACGATTGGCGCGGGGGAGGACGCTCGCCGACGAGGTGAGCCGCGACGTTGACCGGGGCGTCCCGGAAAGCGATGTGGAGGCCACGTAGCGGGTGCGTGAATTTCAAAACAAGCCAGGGTTTGATTCTGGCCATTCCAATTCCTGACCCATGTGCGACCTTGGGAAGGACTGCTTGTGGGCTGAAATCAAACAGACAAGACCTATCGATCGCTGCCATCGACGCCGCCAAGTCAACGCCGATGGCCCTTCCACTGCAGTGGCCGAACTACAAGGGTCATCGCCTGTAGCACGCGCTTGCCTTCAGCTTCGCGGACGACCATCACTGGACCGACGGGGTAGACTTCCGCCTCGGGCGTGTTGAAGCCGGTCGGCGACGTCAAAGTGCGCGGCCATCTCCTCGGCGTTCATTCTGACGGTCTATAGATTGCATACTCCAACCTTAGCAGAAGCGCCCGAGTCGTCGTCGATGCTGTTGTGCATGTTGGCAATCAGAACTGTACGGTCGCGACGTCAGCGGTCGTGCCGATCAAGATCATGCCGGCCTGGAAGGCGAATTGGTCCTTCTCGAAGACGTTTTCCGACGTCCCGTCGTCATGGTCTTCTCGGTAACCCTGGACGGGCTGCTGGATGAGGGTCGCGCTGAGCAGGCCCGCGTTGAACTGGAGCCACGAATTTTGCTGGCTCAAATTTGCAAGATGGCTCTGTACGCTGCTCAAAAGCGCTCCGGCATAGGTTGGCAGCGTGGCCGCGGTCCCCGTTTCCTGCATGGCGTGGAAAACGACGGCGCCATAGACAGCATGCCCCTGGAGAGCACCGACGGCCTGATACATCTCGAACAGGGTGACGAGACGGTCGACGTCCGCGAGAATGCCGGCGGCATTCTTCACGCCGAGCTTGGCCTCGACCATGAGCAACGGCGGCCGCTCGGTCGAGGATTCGCGTACAAGGATGTCCAGGCGCTTCTTACCAAAACAGTAGGCGGGACGCTTCAGAGTGGCGGCGATCGCAGGCCAATTGGCGCTCGCCTTCAAATCCTTCAGCCGCGCCAGAAATTCAGCGTCCCGGCGAATGTCCTTCATTAGCGCCTCCAAGCTGACCACCCGATCAGGGCCCGTTAGCTTTTCAGCCACCTTCACGGTCGTGATGTATTCCGGGTGGATATCGGCGTTGCGTGAGGCGAACTCTTCGACGCCCAGCAAAAGTTCACTTGTGCGCAGGGCGGCCACCACGCCTCTGCCGACAGCCTGGACGACCTCGTTTGCATCCATGGACTAGCCCGCCGCCATCTCGGCTTGGCGCGCGCGCAAGACCATGGGCAGCACCTTTCGCAGGAAATAGTGCTCGGCGAAGCACTTCATCAGGGCGGCGTCCTTGAGATCGGCCGTCAGGGTGTGGCGCTGCTCGCTCTCGAACTTGGCGACCATCTCGATCGCACGGTCGCGATCCTCGGTCTGACCCCAGGTCTCATCGAAGAAAACGCGAAACGCCGCGGCGAAATCGTCGCCAGCGGGGCACTCGCCGGTCTGTGCCATCCAGGCCTTCAGCGCCATGATGAAGTTGCCGAGCGCCTGGATCTCGCACTGCCAATGGACGTCGTTCAACGACAGGAAGTTGAGACCCCCCAGATAGTAGGCGACGCCGGGAAAGTCGGTCTGCTCGCTCGGCCGCGGGAGCGCGTTGAGGACGGCCGCGACAGCGACCAGATCCTGCTCGGCGAGCACTCGGTTCTCACCCCAGTTGATCTTCAGCTCCGGATTGCGATCGAGTCCGAAGGGATGCTTGGACTCAAGATCCACGATGTCCTCGTAGAATCGGCTCGTCTGTTCGGGCAAACGCCACCACCAAAAGCCGAGTGTCCCAAGGTTCAAGGCGGCCACGAAGACCCTGTAGAGGCCAAAGCCGGTGACCCACAGCGCCTCGACAGGAATGTCGTCGCCTAGGATGAATTCGACGATCAGGCCGGTCTTGCTGGCGGTCAGCTTGACCCAGTCGCATTGCTTGTTCCACTCGTTCAGCGTCTTCGGTCGAATCGAGTGCGAGGCGCACTTGATCCGTGTCCGGATGCGCCATTTATCCTTGGTTTTCGTGGCCGGAAGCGCCTTCGACCGCCGCAACTCGGCGTCTCTGGCCGCCATCGCCGCCGCGTCAGCCTTATCGAATACCTCGCGTAGCCATTGAGCCCAGGCCTTAGCGTCTTTCAGCTCGGCGAGTTTGTCCAAGGAGTCCTTGGAGAAGATGTATTTCCGGGTCTCCGGGTCATCGGCGACCTTCAGGAACCAAGCCTGCTGTTCGACTTCCGCCAGCGTTACCGTCTCGCGCAACGTCTGCCCGGCGGCGTGCGCCAGGCGCGCCTCGGTGAAGCGTAGGAGGTTGTCGATCTCCTCGTCGCCCACCGCCGTGCTCGGGATCGAATAGGCGTCGTCCGTCACATCGACGTAGAGGCCGGCCAGACGGGTACCGTGGATCCGGCGCGCGAGGCCGATCATGTCCTCGAACGTCTCTTTCGTGATCCGTTCGGCCAGGAAGTTGCCGCCGAAGAAACACCAGAACAGCTTCTTGACGTGATCCTGCGTCGCCTTCATCGGCCATGCCGGCGGGGTCGACGATGCGCCGGCGATTGTCTCGACGCCGAGCAATTCGCGTCGTCCCAGCTCCTCAAGCGCCAGGGCGGCCAGATGGTAGGCGATGTTCGCTCGCCCCGAGGCCCGCACGACCTTGGCGCTCTCGAACAGGTCCGTCGCATGCGCGACGCAGGTCGCCATGGCGGCGGCGATGCCCGCGTCAATCGGGTTGGGAATGGTGCCTTCGCCGCTCATCGCGACGCCTTACTCGCCGATTTCGCGTTGAATCGATCGATGTGTTGTGTTCGCGTTTGCTCGGACGACGACAAGGATCTCTCGATCCGGGAGGTGAGCGTTCCCCAGGACTCGTATTCGGGCGGATAGGCCCGCTCCAGGTCGAACGCTTCGATGCAGACGAGCGCAAGTCGCAGGCTCTTCTCAGAACTGTGCAGGAACGAATTGAACAGATTAACCGGCAGTTGACCCTCACGCTGCCACCAGCCCTCGACCGACAGCGCCAGCGTGTGGAGGGAGTCGTAAAACCGGATGAGCGCCAACGCCTTACTACCGGGCAAGTCTTTCACCTGCGAGGCGCTGGGGTACAGAACCGGCAAATAGGGAAGGAAGTCCTCCTTCAGATCGTTCGGCTTGATCTGATTGTCGGCGGAGGCGCCGCTGAGGTTCACCGCAGCGCGGTCATTGATATAGAGCACGCGCTCGATCATCCGGTACAGCTCCGGCGCTAGACAGTCCTGGGCTTCGCTCTGCTTCTTCGCCTTGTCCTCGGCGTCGGTGCGGTGCTTGTTGAGTTCGGTGATCCAGGCGCCCAGCAGCGCAGCGCCGGCGCCGAACAGGGCGCCCGCCAGCGGCGAAGTCTTCACCGCCGTGGCGATACCGCCGGCGACAAAGAGCGCCACTGACAAGCCGAGGTGTGGATTTTCCCTGACGTATTTGAAGACCCGCCGGCCCGATCGGACAACGACGTTCGATTGCTGCTGGGGCTCAGTCATGCAGACGGCTTATAACAGTGCCAATTGGGGCTCGGAGACCGGCGGATGGTCTGCGGGGCCGACAGCCACCGATCCCGTTCCGGAAGCTGGTTCGCCTCACCTCGACGAATTGCGCTGAGTAAGGTGTAGGCTTGCTCCTCCATCGCTCCCCCTCGCTCGCCTGCGGCACCGTAGGCTGACGATAGCATGTCAGTCCCGTTGCGGCGAGACTGATCGCGGATGGGGCCAACGGCCGGTCGCGCGCCACGCTGCACGCCAGCGCTATCCTGCTGCGACGATAATGAAGGTCTGGAAGCGGGCATGAACCGAAGGTCGGCTGTTGGCGCATTTTCCCTGTCCGACCGCCTCGCGAGTGATGTCAGCTTTTGCGCTCAGCGCCCCAAACATCGTGCGTCGAGCCTTAGGCAGTTTTTGGGATAGACCCATCGCCCGAGACGTCGTCGCCCTGAACGGCGATCCTGCCTATCGCATGTCTTTCTACGCCACGGCCCCACGCCCCCATCAGCCTTGTTGCGCTTCCCCATTTCAGGCTCCTTCTAATCAACCCCGGTGATCAATCCGCCTCGACGAGGCGCGTTTTCGGGGTTCGCAGTGACGACGACCTCCTTCCGCTCAGAAGCCTTCGCCCGCGGCGCGCGCATGCTGCGCACCGCGCTTGGCCCCGCGATCGCCGGCTATCTCGAAGACCCCAGCATCGTCGAGGTGATGCTCAATCCCGATGGCCGGCTCTGGATCGACCGGCTGTCGGGCGGGCTTGAGGACACCGGTTGCCGTGTCACCCCGGCCGATGCCGAGCGCATCATCCGGCTCGTCGCCCACCATGTCGGCGTCGAGGTCCATGCCGGCAGCCCGCGTGTCTCGGCCGAGTTGCCGGAAAGCGGGGAGCGGTTCGAGGGGCTGGTGCCCCCCGTCGTGGCGGCGCCGTGCTTCGCCATTCGCCGCCCGGCTGTCGCGGTCTTCACCCTTGGCGACTATGTCGAGGCCGGCATCATGTCCGGCGCGCAAGCCGAGTTGCTTCGCGTGGCGGTCCGGGAACGGAAGAACATCCTCGTCGCCGGGGGCACCTCGACCGGCAAGACGACACTGGTCAACGCGCTCCTCGCCGAGGTCGCCAAGACCGGCGACCGCGTGGTGCTGATCGAGGATACGCGCGAGCTGCAATGCGCCGCGCCCAACCTGGTCGCGCTGCGCACCAAGGACGGCGCGGCCTCGCTGTCCGATCTTGTCCGCTCGTCCCTGCGGTTGCGGCCCGACCGCATTCCGATCGGCGAGGTGCGCGGCGCCGAGGCGCTCGATCTCCTGAAGGCCTGGGGCACCGGTCACCCCGGCGGGGTCGGCACCTTGCACGCCGGCTCCGCCATCGGCGCGCTGCGCCGCCTCGAACAGCTCATCCAGGAAGCCGTCGTCACCGTCCCGCGCGCCCTGATCGCCGAGACCATCGACCTCATCGCGGTTCTCGCCGGTCGCGGCTCCGCGAGAAGGCTCGCCGAACTCGCCGCGGTGAAAGAGCTCGGCCCGACCGGCGACTACGTCCTCACCCCAGCAGGAGAACCGTGATGCTGTTCAACCGTGTCCGCCATCGCTTCGCACTGGCCTACGCATTCGCCTTTGTCGCGCTCGTCTCGTCACCCGCGTACGCGGCCGGCTCCAACATGCCCTGGGAGCAGCCGCTGACACAGATCCTGGCGTCAATCCAGGGTCCGGTCGCCAAGGTCGTCTCGGTGATCGTGATCATCATGACCGGCCTGACGCTGGCCTTCGGCGAAAGCTCCGGCGGTTTCCGGCGACTGATCCAGATCGTCTTCGGCCTGTCGATCGCCTTCGCCGCGTCGAGCTTCTTTCTGTCGTTCTTCTCCTTCGGCGGCGGAGCGCTGATCTGATGGACCAGGACGAGCCCATCACCGGCTTCTATGCGCCCGTTCACCGCGCGCTCACCGAGCAGATCCTGCTCGGCGGCGCCCCGCGGGCGGTGGCGATCATCAACGGCACGCTCGCCGCCGCCGTTGGCCTGGGCCTGCGCCTCTGGATCGTCGGCGCCGCCATCTGGCTGATCGGCCATGTGGCGGCGGTGTGGGCCGCCAAACGCGATCCCGCCTTCGTTGACGTGGTGCGCCGGCATCTGCGCCACAAGCCGCATCTGGCCGCGTGAGGTGCTGCCATGATGAACCTCGCTGAATATCGCCGCCGGTCTCACAGCCTCGCCGATTTCCTGCCCTGGGCGGCGTTGGTCGGAAAGGGTGTGATCCTCAACAAGGACGGCTCGTTCCAGCGCACGGCGCGGTTTCGCGGACCCGATCTGGATTCGGCGACGCCGGCCGAACTCGTGGCGATCACGTCCCGGCTCAACAACGCCTTGCGCCGCCTCGGCTCCGGCTGGGCGATCTTCATCGAGGCGCAGCGCCAGCCGGCGAACCGCTATCCGAAGGCTGAGTTTCCCGACGCCACCTCCGCTCTCGTCGATGCCGAGCGCCGGGCGCAGTTCGAGGAGGAAGGCTCCCATTTCGAGAGCCGATATTTCTTCACGCTGCTCTGGCTGCCGCCGGCCGAGGACGCCGCGCGCGCCGAGGCCTGGCTCTATGAAGGACGAGCGCAGGGCGGCGCCGATTGGCGCGGGGCGCTGGCCGGATTCATCGACCGCACCGATCGGGTGCTGGCGCTGATCGAGGGCTTCATGCCCGAGGCGGAGTGGCTCGACGATCCCGAGACGCTAACCTATCTGCATTCCTGCGTCTCGACCCGCCGCCAGCGCGTGCGGGTGCCCGAAACGCCCATGCACCTCGACGCCATCCTGGTCGATGAGGATCTCTCCGGCGGGCTCGAACCGCGGCTCGGTCGGGCGCATTTGCGCACGCTCACCATCATGGGCTTCCCGTCGCAGACCTGGCCGGGCCTGCTCGACGAGTTGAACCGGCTCGCCTTCCCCTATCGTTGGTCGACGCGCGCGATCTGTCTCGACAAGACCGACGCGGCGAAGGTGCTCGGCCGCATCCGCCGCCAATGGTTCGCCAAGCGCAAGTCGATCACCGCGATCCTGAAGGAGGTGATGACCAACGAGGCGTCGGTGCTGATGGACAGCGACGCCGCCAACAAGGCCCTCGACGCCGACATGGCGCTCCAGGAACTCGGTTCCGATCTCGTCGGCCAGGCCTATGTCACCGCGACCGTCACCGTCTGGGATGACGATCCCCGCATCGCCGAGGATCGGCTGCGTCTGGTCGAGAAGACCGTCCAGGGCCGCGACTTCACCTGCATGCGCGAGAGCGTCAACGCGATCGAGGCCTGGATGGGAAGTCTGCCGGGCCACGCCTACGCCAACGTCCGCCAGCCGCCGATCTCAACCCTCAACCTCGCGCACATGATGCCGTTCTCGGCGGTTTGGGCCGGGCCGGAACGGGACGAGCATTTCCAGGCGCCGCCGCTGTTCTTCGCGCGGACGGAGGGATCGACGCCGTTCCGGTTTTCGCTCCATGTCGGCGATGTCGGTCACACGCTAATCGTGGGGCCGACCGGCGCTGGCAAGTCCGTACTGCTGGCGCTGATGGCCTTGCAGTTTCGCCGCTACGCGGGTGCGCAAGTCTTCGCCTTCGATTTCGGCGGTTCGATCCGCGCGGCCACGCTCGCCATGGGCGGCGACTGGCACGATCTCGGCGGCGCGCTGGCCGACGCTATCGCCGAGCCTGTCGCCTTGCAGCCCCTCGCACGGATCGACGATGCCGGCGAACGCGCCTGGGCGGCCGAATGGGTGGCGACATTGCTCGGCCGCGAGGGCGTGACCATCACCCCGGATCTCAAGGAACACCTCTGGTCCGCGCTGACCTCGCTCGCTTCCGCCCCATTGCCGGAGAGGACGATCACCGGGCTCTCCGTCCTTCTGCAATCGAACACTCTGAAACAGGCTTTGCAGCCGTACACCGTCGGCGGTCCCTGGGGACGGTTGCTTGACGCGGAGACGGAGCGCCTCGGCGAGGCCGAAATCCAGGCCTTCGAGACCGAAGGGCTGATCGGCGCGGGCGCCGGGCCGGCGGTCCTGTCCTATCTGTTCCATCGCATCGAAGACCGGTTCGATGGGCGCCCCACGCTGCTGATCATCGACGAGGGGTGGCTTGCCCTCGATGACCACGGCTTCGCCGGCCAGCTCCGGGAATGGCTGAAGACGCTGCGGAAGAAGAACGCGAGCGTCATCTTCGCCACCCAATCGCTCGCCGACATCGACGGCAGCGCCATTGCCCCGGCGATTATCGAGAGCTGCCCGACGCGGGTGTTCTTGCCCAATGAGCGCGCGCTCGAACCGCAGATCGCAACCATCTACCGCCGCTTCGGGCTGAACGATCGCCAGATCGAAATCCTCAGCCGGGCGACGCCGAAGCGCGACTATTACTGCCAATCCCGCCGCGGCAACCGCCTGTTTGAGCTGGGCCTGAGCGAGGTCGCGCTCGCCTTCGCCGCCGCGTCGTCCAAGACCGATCAGACCGCCATCGCCAAGATTGTCGCCACCCATGGTCGCGATGGATTCGCCGCCGCCTGGCTGCGCGGCAAGGGCCTCGATTGGGCGGCGGACATGCTCACCACCCGTATCCAGGAGGTTTCCCGATGACCACGCGTCGTTTCCGCGCGGCGCTCGCCGCCGGCGTCACCGCGCTCACGCTCGTGACCGCCGGCGTCCCCGCCCAGGCCCAATGGATCGTCTACGATCCGACCAACTTCTCGCAGAATGTCCTGACGGCGGCGCGCGAGCTGCAGCAGGTCAACAACTCGATCCAGAGCCTGGAGAACCAGGCCAACATGCTGATCAATCAGGCCAAGAACCTGGCGAGCCTACCGTACTCCTCGCTGGCGCAACTTGAGCAGTCGATCAATCAGACCGAGCAGCTGCTCATCCAGGCGCAGCGGATCGCCTACAACGTCACGACCATCAGTCAGGCGTTCACCAGCACCTATCCGCAGGCCTATTCCAGCTCGACGTCGAGCCAGCAGCTCGTCGCCGACGCGCAGACGCGCTGGCAGAACTCGCTCGCCGGGTTCCAGGACGCCATGCGCGTGCAGGCCGGCGTGGTGCAGAACCTCGACTCTACGCGCACGCAGGTCAGCGCCCTGGTCTCGTCGAGCCAGTCGGCTTCCGGCGCCCTCCAAGCCGCCCAGTCTGGAAACCAGCTCGTGGCGCTCCAGACCAAGCAGCTCGCCGACCTCACCGCCGTCATGGCCTCGATCGCGCGCGCCCAAAGCCTGGAAGGCGCGCGTACCGTTGCGAACCAGGCGCAGGCCCAGCAGCAGCTCACCAACTTCCTCAACTACGGCTCGGGCTACCAACCCGGCTCCGCGCAGATGTTCCACTGATGCGCGGCCGTCCGCTCAATATCGCCATGATCGGCCGCGCCGCCGGGTTCGTCCTGGTCGCCGGGGCGATCGTGGCGACCGCCATCAGTTTCCACCGCGACGACCCGCGCCGGACTGCGCCCGCCAGTTCACCCGCGATCCAGAGTGACCCGCTCGCGCGCGAACTGGCGCGTTGCCAGACGATCGGCATGGCCGCGCAGAATGACAGTTCCTGCGAGGCCGCCTGGGCGGAGAACCGGCGCCGCTTCTTCACCTATCGCCCGGCGCCATCCGCCGCATCCACGCTACCGGCCAACCCGCGCCTTGCGCGTGAACCCGAGGACCATTGAGCTATGGGCGGCACCGGCGTCATCGACCGTTTCCTGGGCGTCTTCACCCAGTACATCGATTCCGGCTTCGGGCTCGTGCAGGGCGATGTGCGCTGGCTCGCCGGTGTGCTGATCGCGATCGACATCACTCTGGCCGGCCTCTTCTGGGCGATGGCGCCGGACGAGGACGTGCTCGCGCGCCTGATCAAGAAGACCCTCTATATCGGCGTCTTCGCCTTCATCATCGGCAACTTCAACAATCTCGCGCAGATCATCTACAACTCCTTCGCCGGCCTCGGCATTGAGGCGGGCGGCGGAACACTGAGCCAGGCGCAGCTGCTTCAGCCGGGCCGTCTGGCCCAGGTTGGCATCGACGCCGGCCAGCCCATCCTTGCCTCCATCTCCGGCTTGGTGGGCTTCACCAGCTTCTTCAACAATTTCATCCAGATCGCGATCCTGCTGATCGCCTGGCTGATCGTCGTCATCAGCTTCTTCATCATGGCGATCCAGATCTTCATCAGCCTGATCGAATTCAAGCTGACCACGCTCGCCGGCTTCGTCCTGGTGCCTTTCGGCCTCTTCGGCCGCACCGCCTTCCTCGCCGAGAAGGTTCTGGGCAACGTGGTCTCGTCCGGGGTGAAGGTTTTGGTGCTTGCCGTGATCGTCGGCATCGGCTCGACGATCTTCGGCCAGTTCACCACCGGCTTCAATAATCCGCCCACTATCAGTGACGCGCTGACCCTGATCCTCGCGGCTTTGTCGCTGCTCGGCCTGACCATCTTCGCGCCGGGCATCGCCAACGGCCTCATCGCCGGCGGGCCGCAGCTCGGCGCCGGCGCCGCCGTGGGAACCGGACTCGCGGTCGCCGGCATCGGCGCGGCCGGAGCCGCGCTCGCGGCGGGCGGGCTTGGCGCCGCCGGCGGCGCTATCGCCGGGACCGCCCGCGCCGGCGCCAGTGCGGCCGGCGGCGCCTCCGCCGCCTATCGGGCGGGCGGCCTCTCCGGTGTCGCCCAGGCTGCCGCCTCGGCCGCCACCAGTCCGCTTCGCCGCGCGGCCGCCAGCATGCGCGAAAGTTTCGCGGCCGGGGGCCAGGCCGCGACGGGAGGGTCGAACCCCACGGGGGCGAGCACTGGCGATGCGGGCGCCTCGGCCCAGGGCGGAACCTCGGGACCGCCGGCCTGGGCGAGCCGCATGAAGCGCAACCAAACCATCAATCAAGGCGTCTCCGCCGCCGACCACGCCATCCGCTCAGGGGATCATCCCAGCGGCGGTGGCGGCGTCGATCTCTCCGAAGGGGAATAGTCCATGTTCCGGCGACCGACCGTCCGCTACGGCGCGACACCAGATTCCGAAACGCCCTACCAGAAAGCCGGCCAGGTTTGGGACGACCGGATCGGATCGGCCCGCGTCCAGGCGAAGAACTGGCGGCTCGCCTTCTTCGGCATGCTGGCGCTCAGCGGCGGCTTGGCCGCCGGCCTCGTCTGGCAGTCGGCGCGCGGCACGATCACGCCATGGGTCGTGCAGGTCGACAGGCTTGGTCAGGCCCAAGCAGTGGCGCCGGCCGTCGCCGACTATCGCCCGAGCGACCCACAAATCGCCTGGCACCTCGCCCGTTTCATCGGAGAGGTGCGGAGCATTCCCGCCGACCCGGTCGTGCTGCGGCAGAACTGGCTCGAAGCCTATGACTACGTCACCGACAAGGGCGCGCTGGTGCTGAACGATTACGCCCGCACCAACGATCCCTTCTCCAAGGTTGGCAAGACGCAAATCTCGATCGACGTGGCGAGCGTGATCCGCGCCTCCGACGACAGCTTCCGCGTCGAATGGGTCGAGCGGCGCTACGTCGATAACGCGCTGGCCGCCACCGAGCGCTGGAGCGCGATCCTCACCATCGTCGTGCAGACGCCGACAGACGCCGATCGGCTCAAGAAAAATCCCCTCGGCGTCTACGTCCACGCCCTCAACTGGTCCAAGGAGCTCGGCTGATGCGCAAGCTGCCCCTCGCAACCCTTTTGCTCGCCTCGATCTCGCTGGGCGCCTGCTCGACAGTCTGGAAGCCACCCGAGATCAGCTATGACGACACGCCGCGGCAAGCCGTGCTGCAGCCCGATCCGCCCCGGCCGGTGCAGATCGTCGAGCTTCCGAAGCTCCTGCCGCTGCCTGGCCAGCTCAAGCCGATACCCGGCGCCAAGACAGCGCCGCCGGAGGCCGCTGACCCGCACGCGCGCGTCGAGCAGGCCAATGGAGCCGCCCGCGTGCAACCGACCCAGGCTGGTTATCTCAATGCGATCCAGGTCTACCCTTTCGCGGAAGGCGCGCTCTACCAGGTCTATTCAGCGCCCGGCGAGATCACCGATATCGCCCTCGAAGCGGGTGAGCAGCTTGTCGGGTCAGGCCCCGTCGCCGCCGGCGACACAGTGCGCTGGATCGTCGGCGACACCGAAAGCGGCACGGGTCCGACCAAACGCGTCCACATCCTGGTCAAGCCGACCCGGCCGGACCTTGTCACCAATCTCGTCATCAACACCGATCGACGCACCTATCATCTGGAGCTGCGGTCGGCCGACAAGACCTACATGGCGTCGGTCTCCTGGGCCTATGCCCAGGATCAGTTGATCGCGCTGCGCCAGCGCAACGCTGCCGCCGATGCGGCGGCGCCGATCGCCTCCGGCGTCGATATCGACGCGCTGAATTTCCGTTACCGCATCGATGGCGACACTCCCGCCTGGCGGCCACTGCGCGCCTTCGATGACGGGCGGCAGGTGTTCATCGAGTTCCCCGCCGGCATCAGCAAGGGCGAGATGCCGCCGCTCTGGGTCATCGGCGCGGAAGGCGGCGCCGAGCTCGTCAACTACCGCGTCCAGGGCGCCCACATGATCGTCGATCGGCTGTTCGCCGCGGCCGAGCTACGGCTCGGCGGCGAGCACCAGAAAAAGGTCCGCATCGTCCGCACCGACGGGAGGCCGCAATCGTGACCGACTCCCCGCACGAAGAGACGGCGGGGCCTTCGGGAGGCGATCGGCCGCCACAGGAAATGCGGCTGCGCTCCAGCCGGGCGCCCGTGACGCGGCTCTCCCGCAAAGTCCTCCTCGGCCTCGGCGCCGTCGCGGCCGTTGGGATCGGCGGCGCGCTATTCCTCGCCTTGCAGCCCCAGCATCAGACCACCGGGTCCGAACTCTACAACACCAACAATCGAACGACACCAGATGGCCTTGCCAACCTTCCACGCGACTATACGGGTCTTCCGCGCGCCGTTCCTCAGCTTGGCCCGCCGCTGCCCGGCGATCTCGGCCGGCCGATCGTCAACGCGGGTGCGCCGGCTCCCGGCATGCCGACGTCGGAGGCGGGGCTGAATCCGGAGCAGCAGCGTATAGCCCAGGAGATGGAGGCGGCTCGCACCAGCCATCTCTTCGCGACGACCAATGTCGGGCAGATCGCCACGGTGAACTCTCCGGCGCTGACAGCGGCTCAAGCCACCACGGCGTCATTAACCGGCGGGTCGAGCGATCTCGCCTCCCAGGATCACAAGCTCGCCTTCCTGAACGGGAATATCGACCGCGACACGGTGAGCCCCGATCGCGTGCAGGCGCCCGCCAGTTCGTTCACGCTACAGGCCGGCGCGGTGATCCCGGCGGCGCTGCTCACCGGCCTGCGCTCGGATCTGCCTGGACCCGTCACGGCACAGGTGACCGAGGATGTCTATGACAGTCCGACTGGCAAGATCCTGCTGATCCCGCAGGGTGCGCGATTGATTGGTCAGTACGACGCCCAGATCGCCTTCGGCCAGTCGCGGGCGCTGTTGGTCTGGAACCGCCTGATCATGCCCAATGGTCGTTCGATCGTGCTGGAGCGCCAGCCGGGCGCCGATCCCGAGGGTTACGCCGGCCTGGAAGACGAGGTCGACAACCATTGGGGCATGCTGTTCAAGGCCGCAATCCTCTCGACCCTGCTGAGCGTCGGGTCGGAAGCTGGAAACAGCAACAACAACCAGAACTCCCTCGTTCAGGCCCTTCGGCAGGGTTCATCTCAAAGCTTTAGCCAGGTCGGCGAGCAGGTGGTCGGACGTTCCTTGAACGTCCAGCCGACCATCACCATCCGGCCGGGTTTTCCAGTCCGTGTTCTGGTGACCCACGATCTGGTTCTCGAACCCTATCGCGGCTGAGGAGACGTTCATGGCGAAATTGAAGCTCGGCGCCATCCCTGACGACAAGCCGGTAAAGCTGACGATCGAACTTCCCGCGGCGGTGCATCGCGATCTTGTCGCCTATGCCGCGGCACTCGGCCGCGAAACCGGACAGCCGGTCAGTGAGCCGGCCAAGCTTATCGCGCCCATGTTGGCGCGCTTCATCGCCGGCGATCGGGCCTTCGCCAAAATACGGAGTGTCAGGAAGCCAACTCAGGCGCCACGGGAGCCGGCTGGCGCGAGGACATCGACCGAGCCAGGCTGAGGAAGCGCCGGAACGCTGGGTTGTCGTTACCCGGCAGCCACACGGCGCTATATGGCAACACGTCCTCCGCAGTCGCGAGAGGCCGGAAGACCACTTCCGGATAGCGGGTTGCGGTGCCCGCCCCGCTGACGAAACTGATGCCGAAGCCGAGCGCGACCAGATGCATCAAGGTCTCGCGCCCGACGCCAAAGCGATCGACGCATGGGCTGTGCCCGAGATCCGCCGCCCTCCGGACGACGTAGTCATGAATCTCGGGGCCTGGTGCATCCCGGCTGACGATAATGCGCTCGTTTTTCAGCGCGTCCCAACCCACTTCGTCTTGGTCCGCGAGACGATGCCGCTCCGGCAGGGCTGTGAAAACGCGCGCCTCCCACAGGACAGTGGTGTCGCAGTGTGGCGCCGAGGGCGTCCCGGTGACGAAAGCAACGTCGAGCAGGCGCTCGTTTATGCGCGCCAAGTGCTCGCTTGCGGACCCCTCGACGACGTCGATCGCGATCTCCGGGTGTGTTGCGCGATAGGTGCGAAGCAGTTCACGCACGAAACCGCCCGACAGCGACGACAGGATACCGATCCGGATCGCGCCCTCCTCACCGCATCCCGCGCTGGCGGCGCCCTTCACGGCGTGATCGATCTCGGCCAGCGCCGAGCGTGACCGCTCCAGAAACCGGCGCCCAGCCTCTGTCAGCCGCACACCACCGGCGTCGCGCTCGAACAGGGAAACACCGAGCTTGTCCTCCAGCTCCCGCACCCGCCGGCTGACGGCAGATTGCCTGATGCCGAGAACCTGCGCCGCACGGCTGAAGCTGAGATGCTCGGCCACCAGAAGCGCTTGAGAGATCGACACAAGCTTGACCATGCACCAGCCTCCAGACAGGCTCCTGCGCACAAGTGCAGTGGAGGTAGTTTGGCACAGACATTTTGGCAAAACGGCGGCGTTGTTTTCAACCAAGCGCCCATTCTGGCCACTGTTTTGACACGCATCTCAAGAAAAATTTACCATTCCTGTTGAGATTTCCTGAAGCGCCGAAGTGGGTTCTCAAATTAGCAATGCTCCATAACGTCGTCGATCTTCGTCGCCTTGATAAATCGAGCGGGGTTCTCTCCCATCGCCAGCGCCTGGAAATGCGCCTCGCCGCAGGCGATCTTGGCGGCCTCGTTGTCGTGCAGTCTGTCGAAGAACGGGCTATCTCTGGTTTCGACCACGAAATTGAGGCGCTCTCCGAGCCGATCGTGCCCTCGCTCTGTTCAGGCGGCTATTGACGTTGCAACAGGCTTCTTGGAAGTCCTTTTCCGGCGCAAAGACGCTGCGGAACCGTCTAGCATTTGTGCGATCTCAGCGGAGACGCGATCTGCTGCCACCACGAGCGCCGTATCAAGATGGACGTAACCTTGGGTTACCCCCCGAGCCGAATGACCGAGCAAACCCGCAATGGTCAGTTCGGAAAAGCCCAGATCACCAGCGACACTGGCAAAAGTATGTCGGAGGACATGAGGTGTCACATCCTCGACCTTCGCCTTCGCACACACGCGATCGAGAACGCGAACCACACCAATGAAGTGGCCGTCTCCCCAATCGGCAGGAAAGACGAACGGCGAACCTTCACGAACCGGCAGGGTCCCCACGCAGTCCATCGCAGCTTCGCCAAGCACGCGGACCTGCGCGCCACTCTTGGTGTCAGGGAAGCGGATGCAATGTTCCTTTCGACTGAACCAACGCCGCTCCAGCCCCAACGCTTCCATCCGTCGAAACCCCGTCAACAGCATCAGGCGGATGGCCGCCAATCCCGTCGGATGCTCACCTTCCGAAGCGGCTTCGCGCATCACCTGTCCAAGATGACGGAGTTCGTTATCGCTCAATCGGCGTTGCCGTCTCTCGCCAGCGAGTTGCCGAACGCCTTCCGCCGGATTTCCGGCGATGACCTTCAGACGAGCGGCGTGACCGAGCAGGCTCCGCAAGGTTCCGACCGTGCGGCTGGCGACGCCGGCGCCGCCCGTCGCCTTACCGCCGCGGCCTTTCCGGCCACGAGCCGACTTGCCCACCGCGATATCGGCCTGCATGCCTTCGATATCGCGTAAGGTGAGGCCGCTCACCATGCGCGACCCCAGCAACGGCTTGATGTGGGTCTCGATCCGGCTCCTATCCATGTGGAGCGTCGATGCCTTGATCGGCCGGCGATTTCGGCCGAGGATGCGACCGCCTTCAGCTTGGTCGAGATACCAATCGCACACCTCGCTCACCGTCATGCCGGCACGCGCAGTATGACGGTCGGCCGAGGGATCTTCACCTTCGGCGACCGCAGTCAGCTTCTTTCGGGCAAGGTCTCGCGCAGCTTCCGGCGTTAGCGCGCCGTGCTGACCGAGGACCAGGCGTCGCGTTCGGCCCTCGGCATTTCGATATTGGATCAGGTAGCTCTTGACCCCGGATGGCTTAACCCGAACGCCGAAGCCTCTCAGTTCCGTGTCCCAGGCGAACACATCATGACCGGCTTCCGCTTGAAGAGCGTCGACCGTGCGTTTCATAATCTTGGCCATAATCCGTTCCTGCTCTATCGTTCGACACTTGTTCCGTTTCTGCTTCCCCGGCTTTCGGGGCGGAGGCCGGGGAAGCAGGGGGGAAGCACGAGAGGGGAAATCGCCGGGTATGTGGAGGATACGACAGGGTAGGTTGAGAGCAACAAAAAGCCTTGTTCGATAAAGGCTTAGCGGTCTCTGGGATAGAAAAAGAAGCTCTGGCGTAAACTGCCTGAGGACCTTGCCAAGGTTGGGGTCGAGGGTTCGAATCCCTTCGCCCGCTCCAATCAGTTCCCTTCCCACCTATCTCCGCCCAATTTAGTGCTGGCACACAGGCCAGTTTCCGGGCGGGTTTACGTGAGGGCTTGGGGTTTCCAGTCCGGAACGATACGCGAATTCTCTCTCTGAACGGCGCTTTCTCTCTGAGGCTTGGGGCTTGGCCGATTTACTCTACAAGCTTTTTTCGCTGCAATTTCAATGAAAACTGATTTACAGGTTGCCGGAAAGTTGGTGTTCCGTCCGCTCCTCCTGTCGCGACTTCCAATTGTCGCGGCGCACTCAACCCGTCTGGCGCATATCCATTTCGGATTCATGTGCCCACCGTTTTTGTCGCGCCATCTCTGCAAGTGCGACGCTCAGTCATTGAGTGACCCGCGGGCTGTGCCTGAAGGCGCTATCCGTCTTCGGCAATCATCCCGCGCACCAATGGAATGACCCTGCTCCCGTATAGCTCGATGCTGTGCATGAGTTTTTCATGCGGCAATGGGCCGGCGCTGTATTTGAGTTGGAAGCGAGACAGGCCCAGAGCCTTCACCGTGGCGAAGATCTTGCGTGCGACGGTTTCCGGCGAGCCGACATACAGCGAGCCATGATCGGCTTCCCCGTCAAATTCAGCGCGCTGCATCGGCGGCCATCCGCGTTCCTTCCCGATACGGTCACGCATTTGTTTATAATCGGGCCACATCTCCTCCCGTGCCAGGGCGTCCGTGTCTGCCACATAACCCGGCGAGTGGACGCCGATCGGCTGCACCGCGGTGCCAAAATGCGCATGGGCCCGTTTGGACAAATCCACATAAGGCTGAAAGCGCCGAGGGTCGCCGCCGATGATGGCCAGCATCAAAGGCAGATCGTATTTCGCCGCACGCACCACTGAGTCCGGACTGCCTCCAACGCCGATCCAGGTTTTCAAATGGCGGCCCTCCAATTGTGGAAACACGCGCTGCTCAACCAGCGGCGGGCGCGTCTTGCCCTGCCAGCTGACCACCTCCTGCCGGATCAGGGTAGCGAACAGGTCCAGCTTGTCCTCGAACAGCTCTTCGTATTGCGACAACTCATAGCCGAACAGCGGGAAGGACTCCGTGAAGGAGCCGCGGCCGAGAATGACCTCTGCCCGCCCGCTGGAGGCGGCGTCGAGCGTGGCAAATCGCTGGAACAGTCTGATCGGATCGTCAGAGCTGAGCACGGTCACGGCGGTGCCGAGACGAATGCGTTTTGTGCGCCCGGCGATAGCGGCCAGCACGACTTCCGGCGCGGAGATAGCGAAATCAGCGCGGTGGTGCTCACCGACGCCAAAGAAATCAACACCGACCGCTTCGGCCAGTTCGGCTTCGGCGATCACATTGCGGATGACCCGGGCATGCGGCAACAGCGCCCCGGGGCCGATGCCCGCATCGGATGTAACATCCCCAAACGTATCCAATCCAAATTCGAGTGGCTGCGGCATGCGATCGGATCACCAGGTTATTACAGCGGGCAAGCTCACTCCGCGGTTCAAGGCAGCGTGGCAGGGTGTCTCGATGCATAACAGGATACGGCAGCCGCGACACCAGCTTCATCGCCTGTTTCGAATTATCCGCGTCGCACGGCCCACGCCCTGGACGACGCTGGATGGCCGCGCCAACCCTCCCATCAGCGCCTATCTCTCGATGAGCGTCGGGCGGAAATCCGCCAAATGCGGCGGACGCTTGCGTCAGATTAATATCCACTAGACTGGGGCGCCCATAAAGTGGGGGCCTCAAGTTGAACCAGCTCCATGCTGATCTGCGAACCGGTCCCGTGATTCCCATCTCTTTGCGCTCGGGTCATTAATCATACTTACGGAGGTAGTGGGAAGTTCTATCGGTCTGTCCACTCCAAACCGTTCAATCAGCGGCGGCAAAGAACGGCGCTTTGCACCGTCTCGCAGTCGCCTGGATTACTCTGGTACTCCAAACCAACGCGTGCGCCATTACGAAGTCGCATAAAACGCCGATATTGGAGAGCGGCAAGCAGGGCACTTGTGCTACCACTCGCGCCTCAGATGTGACGGCCACCACCATTGTGTCATTCGATGCGAATAGCGGCCGAACCTGGCCGGATCGGACGACTTCCATGTTCGGATAACTGCTGCGCCGGAACCCATCCAGCAAAATGATGCCGACGGGTGCCATTCGGGCCAATAGTCCGCCAATGTCGGGTTCATCCGTGTCCTTGGGCACCCCCGCGGCAGCGCAAAACGTATAGCGCTAGCTACCATTAACTCCTCGGCCCCTGCGGCGCGATGCTTCCGGGTGCCGCTGCCCGATCTTTCGAGGTCGACGCCGTCGGACACACGTTTGATCGTTTACACGCGCAGACCACGCCCGGTCAGCTCACCGACCAGACGCCGCACAAGCTCCGATTTTTCCGCACACTCGCCAATCAAGCTGAAGGCCTTCGTCGAGCCATCCCTTTCAGGCACCAACAGGGCTGCTAGTCAGGAGCCATGGCAAGTGCGTCGGCGGCCTCTGCCGCCACCGCATGCATCAGCACGAAATCAGCCAGCGCGCCAATGTCGGCCAAAGGCAGGAACGGCACCGGACCATTAACGAATTCATTCGCGGTGATCGCGAGCACCATTGGGTCGTCCAGCGCGATCAGGCGCCGATTCCGCTCGGGTTGGACGAACTCCAGCTTAGGGTAATAGGTCAGTCGGAATCCCTCCAGCAGCACCACGTCGACGGGCGCCAACCGGGCCAATAGCGCCTCGACATCGGGTTCGTCATCGTTCGTCGGTAACTCCCGCAGAATAGCCATGCGACTGGTGCTCGCCAGGACCACCTCGTGGGCTCCCGCCTCGCGGTACTTCCAGGTGCCGCTTCCGGACTTGTCGAGATCCACCGATTCCGGCACGCGCTTGACCGTCGAGACCCGCACGCCGCGTCCGGCGAACTCGGCCACCAGCCGTCGTACGACCTCTGTTTTGCCTGCGCAGCCGCCGACAACGACGAATACTTTCACGAAACATCTCCTCTGACAGCCTGCAAACACCGCGCGGTTTCGACGCCCTTGGGTGTCAATTCCAGATACCGGTGGCATTGCAGGGCACCAGTGGGCAGTCGAACTGGATCGTGGACGTATCCTCCCGAGAGCGCATTCGACACGGCAGAACGCCAGTCATGCACGCTGGCCTCGCGGTCAGTGCTTGCGGCGAGATGGGCCATCCCCGCATCGCCATCCCAAGCGGTGATGCGCTGGCGGAGGACCAGCAGCAACAACGGGCGGAGCAGCGGTGATTCACCCCGGGCATTGGTCATGGCCTGGCACCGACGCGGGATGGAAGCTCACCGCGGCTTACTGCGACACCCATCTCCAGGCTTCTCGCAATCCGGTGCGCTTTTTCCATCAGGTAATCGGCGCCTTCCGGCGTGCAGACCTGGCGGGCCGTCTGTTCGAACAGAACCAGCCAGCGTGCAAAGTGCAATGGCTTTAGCGGCAACGGGAAATGTGCCGCTAAAGGCTGCCCGTGGTAGCGCCCGGTCAGAAGGCCAACGGAAGACCAGAACGTCGTGATCTTCGCGATGTGTTTCTCCCAGTCAGCAACGCCATCGAACAGGTGGCCGACGACCTTGTCCTGGCGTGCCGTTGCGTAGAAGCTTCGAACCAGGCGCTCCAGTACGGCTTCGTTGAGGCCGGTCGCCAGTTGGATCCCGGCCGTGATGGCAGCGCGGCGCTCAGCGTTTTCCGGAAACGGAACCGAAGGAGGATTGGCCATCGCATTCATGGCGCATCGTCCGGCTCGACAATCAGATCGGCAAACTCGGGATGGCGTTTGATGAACGCCTCAAGGAACTCGCATTCAACGGCGATACGCAGTCCCCGTTTGCGAACATCTTCGAGGACGGCTGTTGCCAACGACGAACCGACACCCCGTCCGCCCAGCGTCTTTGGCACCTCGGTATGCACCAGCGTCAGCCGGTCGCCATGCCGCACATAGGTGACGTAGGCCGTCACGCCATCGACAATCATTTCGTAACGGTGAAGTGCAGTGTTGTCGGTTACCTCAGCCACGGTCGGCCTCCAATCCAGGTTTGATGGCACATGGCATAAATGGGAGGACCTGAAGCCTGTCACCCTGGCCCACATCGCCCATGCCCGCAGGCAAGAACACGAAGGCATCCGAGGTCAACAGCGGCGCCAGCCTGCCTGAGCCATCTGACCCGGTCCGCTCTGCCCACAGGCAGGCAACCCGCTGCAAGAGGCGGACGGCGATGAATTCGGCGCGTCCCATCTTTCGGCGCATGTCGAAGCCCGCATACGCGCGCAGCGGTTTCGTCGCCGGGGTTCCAGCCATGCGCGCCAGCGCCGGCTGGACGAATCCGACCGCCCCGGCCAGCGCTGCCATGGGGTTTCCCGGAAGGCCGATGAAGACCGCGCCGCCCAAGCGACCCGCCGCGAGCGGCTTGCCGGGCTTCATCGCCACCTTCAGGACGGCGAGATCACCGCCAAGTGCCTGCAAAGCGTCGCGCACATGATCTTCGTCGCCGACCGAGATGCCTGCCGTGGTCAGGACGAGATCGGCGTGTTCCGCCGCTTCCCGAAGTGCGGCCTGCATGGACAAGGCATCATCGGCAACAACCGACATCGGCCGGACATCGGCGCCCCAAACCGTCAGTAGCGCTGAAAGCATGGGCATGTTTGAATCGTGAATCTGACCCGGCGCCAAGCTGTCACCGAGGCCACGCAATTCCTTGCCACTCGACAAAAGCGTGACCCGAGGGCGACGGCGCACCGCGACGCCACTGGCACCTTGGGTAGCCATCACGGTCAAATGGCGCCAGTCGAGGGTCGTGCCCGCGGCGATCAACTCGTCACCCTCGCGAATGTCCTCGCCGCGTCGGCGCACATTGGTTCCGGCCGGAGGCAGACGTTCGATATGAACGAGGTCACCGTCACGGAAGACATTCTCCTGTGCGACGACCGCATCGGCATCGTGCGGGAGTGGCGCACCAGTCAGGATCCGATGAGCCCCGCCCGCGGATAGGCGACCGGGTGCCTCACCGGCGGCTGTGCGGCCGGTGACCGGGGTGGCCACGCCGATCATCACTTCAGCCGCGCATACGGCATAGCCATCCATGGCCGACTGATCGAAGTCGGGCCGGTTCAGGCGTGCGTCGAAGGATTCCGCCAACACCCGACCTACGCAAAACGTCAGCGGAATGCTTTCGAAAGCCAGCGGAGCAGACACCAGGCGGAGAACACGCTCCAGTGCATCTTCGAACGGCATGCCGCCAGTGGCACATCCGAGTGCCGGGGCCATCGCGTTCATGACCGGCGCACCAGGGCTCTGGGTTTCATTGGTGTTCTGACCGTTACCGGGGCCGGAAAAGCGCGCACGAGGATTGCCTGCAACGCCGCTGCGCCGGGTTGCGGCGAGTTGGCCATTTTACCGACCAGGTCCAGCCAGATCTCCTCGCTGCCATGGTCAAGCAGGTGCCGGACCGTCGCAGCAACGTAAGTTCCAGGCGTGACGTCGTTCTCGTCCGCCGCGGTTTTGACCCGCTCAAGCAAAGCCTCGTCGGCAATGGCGGCAAGGAGTTCTTCGGCCGCTGAGGCGTTGGTCAGGCCGCCCAGGATGTTGCCGAGCATCGACGCCTCCTACTGAACCAGGGGCGATGAGGCGCCCGCGATATCGAACCCGGTGATGCGTGCCTGGCCCGCCAGCAAAGCCACATATTGTGCAGCCGCGCGCCGCGATGAGCTCGCCTCCAGATATGAAGCAATCTGCTCGTGAACCTGCTCAAACGGGAGCACCGCCCCGTCGACCTTGCGATCCAGCCGGACGACATGAACGCCATAGTGCGTACGCACGACATTCGGACAAATCTGGCCCGCGGCAAGCGACCGAAGCGCATTTTCGAACTGAGGCGTGGTATCGCCCTCGGCAACCTGGCCGAGACGTCCACCCTCCGTAGCCGAGGGGCAATCAGAGAGTGCGCGGGCGAGACTTTCGAAGCAGGCAGGGGCTGCCTCCACGTCCCCGAGGACCGCTTCGGCGCGTTCAACTGCCACAGCGTAGGCGGCCTCATCGTCTTGAGCCGCCTTAAACAGGATGTGCAGCGGCTCGTACAGGTCCGGGCTGCGAAACCGCGCGAGGTTGGATTTGTAGTAACGACGGCAATCCGCCTCCTCGGCGGTCGGCGTCTTGACTTCGACCTCCAGCAGCATGCGGATCAACGCCTCCTCGTCGGTCTCGCGCAGGCCATTCTCACCACGCGGTGCGGGCACGAGCTCAAGCGCGCGGGCACGCTGGGAAAGGAGTTCGCGAACCACCAGGGCGCGCGTTGCTGCCTCCCAGGCGGTCACCGGCGATCCGCCTTTGTGATTCTGAACCTCCCGGGCGATGTCGGCGCTGGCTATAACCGCTTCGTTGACGGCCACGAATTTGGGTGCGGATGACCGATTGGTTTCAATGCGCATGGCTCAATCATTTCCTGCGGCTGGAAGCGGCTCGGCGACTGGAGCGCGGATCGGGGTGAAGACCGCCTGTGGGGTAGCAACGACAGCCGTTGGGCGGCCAACCACGGCGCGGGTCGTGCGGACGATTTGGTAACCCTTGCGCCCGAGGTACCAGATTGGCGCGCTCCAAACGTGGACCAGCCGGGTGAACGGGAAGAGCAGGAAGATCGTCATGCCCAGGAACAGATGGCACTTAAAGATCGGGCTGACGTCGAAAATCACTACGGCGACACCCGGATTCAGCGTCACGATTCCCTGCGCCCAGGTCATGAACTTGATCATCTCATGGCCATCGAGATGGTTCGCCGACACGAAAATCGTCGCCAGTCCGAGCGTCAATTGCAGCCATAATACGAGCAGGATCGCGATGTCGGCGAAGGTGGACGTGTTGCGGACGCGCGCATCGAACAGGCGTCGATGCGCCAGCAGCGCGATGCCGATCCAGCAGGCGACACCAGCCACGCCGCCGACACTCATGGCCAGAAGTTGTTTGAAGGTGTGGCTGATTCCAAGCGTGTCGAAAATCACGACTGGCGTTAGTAACCCGACGATGTGGCCGCCAAAAATCACCAGGACGCCAACGTGGAGGAGGTTCGATCCCCACATCATCTGTTTGCGCCGCAGCAACTGGCTCGATCCCGTGCGCCATGTGTATTGCGAATGGTCGAAACGCAGCAGGCTGCCGAGCAAGAACACGGTCAGCGCCACATAGGGATACCAACCAAAAAGGGCGTTGTTCAGCCAATCTTCCATGATCGCGGTTCCTCAGGCTGCCGCTGCGGTGCGCGAAGGCACGCCGGGCGCTGTGTTTTGTCGTGCGTCCCGCTGGCTCGCACGGATCTGGGTACGAACCCGGTCTGTCCCGCAGGCATCGACCGCCTCGCCGGGGCCAAAGCGGACCGCCGCCTCTTCCCATGAGGCGTCCATCGCCTCGAGGTCATCGGGGTCCTCTTCCGGAATATCGGATACTGCCAGCGTCGGCGCAGCCGCGATGTCCGCGAGTGCCGCCAGGACCGTCATATAGCCGGTGTTGCGGGCAGCAAGGCGGTCGGTCAGCGCGCGCAGGATACCAGCAGGCTCTGTCAGCATCGTCCGTGCCTCTGCATCCGGCAAGAGCGAGAGGAATTCCAGAAATAATGGGAGAAAATCCGGCAATTCGTCGGCTGCCATATCCAGCCCGTGGCTTTGGTAAAGCGTGATCAGGTCAGCCATGGCCTGACCGCGGTCACGGCTTTCGCCATGGATGTGCTCGAACAGATGCAGCGACAGCGTGCGGCTGCGGTCGAACAGCGCGAAATACTGTGCCTGAAGGTCATAGACGTCGGTGCTCGCCACCTCATCCAAGAAAGTGCGGATGGCCGCGAGTTGGGGTGCGGCCACGATGGCCTCCTTGGCCAGCGCCTCCGCAATTTCACCCGTCGCTGCCTGCAACGCTTCGGTTGGATAGGACAGCAGGGCAGCCAGTGCGCGGTATGTGCGTGCCATCAGCCGACCTCCTCAGGTTTCTTGGCTCTCGGCTTGTTGCCTGCGAACAGGTCGAAGCCCGTTTTGCTACTGCCGCAGCCCTCGCCGAACGAGAAGCCGCACGAGCCACGCAATTCGAAGGCATCCTCACCCGTTTCGCGGTGCGCCGTCGGAATAACGAAGCGGTCCTCGTAGTTGGCGATCGCCATCAACTGGTACATGTCTTCGATGTCGGCGCCGGACAGACCAACCCGTTCGGCGATGCCATCGTTGATAACACCATCGACAGTCTTCGACCGCATGTAGGCGCGCATCGCCAGCATCCGCTCAAGGGCAAGCTGCACAGGTTCGGTGCGACCGGCGGTGAGCAGGTTGGCGAGATATTCCACCGGAATGCGCAAGGATTTCACATCCGGCATGCCGCCGATTTCGCCGAGGTCGCCCTTTGCGGCGGCAGCCTGGATCGGCGAGAGCGGCGGCACGTACCAGACCATCGGCAGCGTGCGATATTCGGGATGCAACGGGAAGGCGATTTTCCAGTCCATCGCCATCTTCCACACCGGCGAATGCTTTGCGGACTCGAGCCATGCTTCAGAAATCCCATCGGCACGCGCCTGTGACTGCACCTTGGGATCGTTCGGGTCGAGGAAAACCTTGAGCTGTTCCTGGTAGAGATCGCCGATATCGGGCGCCGAGGCGGCTTCCTGGATGCGGTCGGCGTCATACAGAACCACGCCGAGATAGCGGATCCGTCCGACGCAGGTTTCCGAACATACCGTCGGTAGGCCAGCCTCAATACGCGGGAAGCAGAACGTGCATTTTTCCGACTTTCCCGAAGACCAGTTGTAGTAAATCTTCTTGTATGGGCACGCCGAGACACACATGCGCCAGCCACGGCACTTGTCCTGATCGATCAGGACAATCCCGTCCTCCTCGCGCTTGTAAATGGCACCGGCCGGGCAGGCAGCGACACAGGTCGGGTTGAGGCAATGCTCGCACAGCCGCGGCAAATACATCATGAAGGTGTTTTCGAACTGGCCGTAAATTTCTTTTTGGACGCCCTCGAAATTTGAGTCCTTCGATCGGCCTTTGAATTCGCCACCCAGGATTTCTTCCCAGTTCGGACCCCACTTGATCTTCTCCATTCGCTCGCCGCTGATCAGCGACCGGGGACGAGCCGTCGGCATAACCTTGCCCTCGGGCGCGGTCTGCAAATGCGCGTAATCGAAGGTGAACGGCTCGTAGTAATCGTCGATTTCCGGCAGGTCCGGATTCGCAAAAATGTTGGCCAGAACACGCCATTTAGCGCCGATGCGCGGCTCGATGGTGCCATCGGCCTTGCGGTTCCAGCCACCCTTCCAACGCTTCTGGTTCTCCCAATCCTTGGGATAGCCCACGCCAGGCTTGGTCTCCACGTTGTTGAACCAGGCGTATTCAACGCCCTCGCGGCTGGTCCAGACGTTCTTGCAGGTGACAGAGCAGGTGTGGCAGCCGATGCATTTGTCGAGGTTCAGCACCATGCCGATTTGCGCGCGGACCCTCATGTCACGGTCTCCTTCTGCATGGTGGGTTTGGTCCCATCCAGCCAATCGATCGTGTTCATGCGTCTGATGACGATGAACTCGTCGCGGTTGCTGCCGACGGTGCCGTAGTAGTTGAAGCCGTAGGATTGGTGGGCGTAGCCGCCGATCATGTGCGTCGGTTTCATCACGACACGGGTCACCGAGTTATGGATACCGCCACGCTGCCCGGTGACTTCGCTGCCGGGCATGTTCATGATCTTCTCCTGCGCATGGTACATCATGACCATGCCGGGATTGACCCGTTGCGAGACGACAGCCCGAGCCACCAGGGCACCATTGGTGTTGTAGGCCTCGACCCAGTCGTTATCGACGATGCCTACGCTTTTGGCGTCAGTCTCGCTCATCCAGATGCACGGGCCGCCGCGGCTTAGTGTCAACATCAGCAGGTTGTCGGTGTAGGTGCTGTGGATGCCCCATTTCTGATGCGGCGTGACGAAGTTCAGTGCGATCTCGGGATTGCCGTTACCGTGCTTTCCTTGGACATGCACGGTCGCCTTGGTGTCAACCGGCGGGCGCCACGTGACGAGGCCCTCGCCGAACGCCCGCATCCACAGGTGATCCTGGTAGAGCTGCTGGCGCCCGGTCAGCGTTCGCCAGGGGATGAACTCGTGAACGTTGGTATACCCGGCGTTGTAGCAGACCTTGTCGCTCTCGATGCCCGACCAGGTCGGCGACGAGATAATCTTGCGAGGCTGCGCGACGATATCTCGAAACCGGATCTTCTCGTCTTCCTTGGCCAGCGCCAGGTGGGTGTGGTCCAGGCCGGTCATGCGACCCAACGCTTCCCAGGCCTTGACCGCCACCTCACCATTGGTCTCCGGCGCCAGGCTGAGAATGGCCTCGATGGCATGAATATCGGTCTCGAGGCGCGGTTGCCCGGTTGCGGGACCCGCGGCAACCTTGCCATTCAGCGCCCGGAGGAATTCAATTTCGTGATCGGTATTCCAGCCGATTCCCTTGCCGCCGTTGCCGGTCTTTTCGAGTAATGGACCAATCGAGGTGAACTGTGCGTAGAGGCCCGGATAATCACGTTCGACGACCGTCACCGATGGCATTGTGCGGCCCGGAACGGGCGCGATTCCGTCACGCTTCCAATCGCTGACATCGTAGGGCTGCGCCAGTTCTCCAGCGGTGTCATGCAGGACCGGCGTAAGCACGACATCGGTCTCCCGGCCCAGGACTTCTGGCGCGACCTCCGAAAATACCCGAGCGATGTCCTTGTAGATTTGCCAGTCGGTTCGTGCTTCCCAGGCGGAATCCACCGCCGCGGTCAACGGGTGGATGAACGGGTGCATGTCCGAGGTATTGAGATCGTTTTTTTCGTACCAGGTCGCCGTCGGAAGCACGATATCGGAATAGACGCACGTCGTGGACATCCGGAAATCGAGGGTCACCAACAGATCGAGTTTTCCTTCCGGCGCCTTATCATGCCACGCCACATCCTGCGGGCGCTCGTGACCTTCGGTGCCCAGGTCCTTGCCCAGCACGCCGTTCGTGGTGCCGAGCAGATGCTTGAGGAAATACTCGTGACCCTTGCCGGACGACCCGAGCAGGTTGGAACGCCACACGAACAGGTTGCGCGGCCAGTTCGCCGGATCGTCAGGGTCCTCGCATGACATCTCCAGCTTGCCGGACGACAGCGCCTGCGCGACGTATTCCTTCGGCTCCAATCCGGCCGCCTTCGCCTCCCCGGCGATGGTCAGCGGATTCTGCTTGAGTTGCGGGGCCGACGGAAGCCATCCCATACGCTCGGCGCGCACGTTGTAGTCGATCAGGCTGCCGCTCCAATCGCCGTCGGGCGCGGTCGGCGACAGGATTTCCGACACCTTCAGCGTCTCATAACGCCATTGGTCGGTGTGTGCGTAGAAGAACGAAGTGCCGTTCATGTGGCGCGGTGGCTTTGCCCAGTCGGTGCCGAAGGCGATTGGCGCCCAGCCAGTTTGGGGCCGCAGCTTTTCCTGGCCGACGTAGTGGGACCAGCCGCCGCCGGATTGGCCGATGCAGCCGCAGAACACCAGCATGTTGATGATGCCACGGTATGCCATGTCCATGTGGTACCAGTGGTTCAGGCCGGCGCCGAGGATGACCATGGAGCGACCGTTGGTCTTCTCGGCATTGGTGGCGAACTCGCGGGCGACGTGGATGATGTGTTCGCGCGGCACGCCGGTGATGTTCTCGGCCCAGGCTGGCGTGAACGGCTTGTCTTCGTCGTAATCCCTGGCGACGTTGTCACCGCCGAGACCACGATCAAGTCCGTAATTGGCGCACATCAGGTCGAACACGGTGGTGACCAACGTGTCGCCATCCTTGAGCGCCAGTGTGCGAACAGGAATATTGCGCGTCAGCACGTCGGCATGGTCAGTGGCCTTGAACCCGTTCGTGGCCACGCCCCCGAAATAGGGGAAGTTGACATGAGCCGTGTCTTTGCCAGCTAACGTAAGCTTGAGCGCGACATCACGGCCGGTGCTCTCTTTCGCCTCCAGGTTCCACTTGCCTTGCTGGCCCCAACGGAAGCCCACGGAACCCAGAGGCACGACAGGCTGATCGTCCTGGTCGAAGGCCATGGTCTTCCAGGCGGCGTTGTTGGCCTCGCTCAGATTGTCGGCAAAATCTTCTGCGCGGAGCAAGCGGTCCGGCACAAACGCGTCGCCCTTACGCACAAGGCGGACCAGCATCGGCAGGTCAGTGTATCGACGCGCGTAGTCCTCGAAATAGGGCACGCCCCGGTCGAGATAATACTCGCGCAGGATGACGTGGCCGATGGCGAGCGCCAATGCGGCATCGGTGCCCTGCTTCGGGTGCAGCCACAAATCGGCAAATTTCGTTGCTTCTGCGTAGTCGGGCGAGACAACAACGCTCTTGGTGCCTTTGTAGCGGACCTCGGTGTAGAAATGGGCATCCGGCGTCCGGGTCTGCGGAACGTTCGAACCCCAGATCATCAGATACCCGGCGTTGTACCAGTCAGCACTTTCCGGAACGTCGGTCTGCTCACCCCAGGTCATCGGGCTGGCGGGCGGCAGGTCGCAATACCAGTCGTAGAAGCTGAGGCATACGCCACCGAGCAACGACAGGTAGCGGGCGCCCGCGGCGTAGGAGACCATCGACATCGCCGGAATCGGCGAAAATCCCATGATTCGGTCGGGGCCATGCTTCTTGACCGTGTAGGCATTGGCGGAGGCGATGATCTCGTTCACCTCATCCCAGGTGGCGCGGATAAGGCCGCCGAGACCGCGCTTGCTGGTGTAGCTGGCGCGCTTCTCGGGGCTCTCGACGATGGAGGCCCAGGCCGCGACAGGTGTCAGCGTGGCACGGGCTTCGCGCCACAATTTCAGCAGGCGGCCCCGCACCATCGGGTGCTTCACCCGGTTCGCCGAATACAGATACCAGGAATAACTGGCACCACGAGCGCAGCCACGCGGTTCATGATTGGGGAGGTCAGGCCGCGTGCGGGGATAATCGGTCTGCTGGGTCTCCCAGGTAACGATGCCGCCCTTGACGTAGATCTTCCACGAGCACGACCCGGTGCAGTTCACACCGTGCGTCGACCGGACGATTTTGTCGTGCTGCCAGCGCTTGCGATAGCCGTCCTCCCATTCGCGCGGTTCGTTCGTGACGATCCCGTGTCCGTCGGAGAAGGTATCGACCTGCTTCTTGAAGAAGGTCAGCCGGTCGAGGAAGTGGCTCATTCCTGGGTTCCTGCGGTTATCAAACGTTCCCCGGCAACCGAAGGCCCCGAAGCATGTCACCACTATCCGGATGAAATCACGCCTCATCATTGATCTGGATCAATGCAGTGACGCGATGTATGACGGTTTATGAGGTGACAAAAGTCATGTTTCGAGCGCCTCGATCGGTTTTCGGACAGCGACAAGCAGATTGGTGGGCCGATGACGATTGATGTGTTGCCAGGTCGTATTTCTAGTGTCGCGGCGTCGACACCACGTGAGGCCCTTGCCGGGACTTCATGGCTGATGTCGGTTCCGCAAGCGACGCTTGATCGGTTGGCCGAGCAATCCGTGCTGCATCGCATGCCCCCCAACAGCGTGTTGTTTGAGCAAGCCGAGACTCCCGCGTTTGCATTGTTGCTGGTGAGTGGCAGCGTCGAACTACTGGGTGTGCGCGGGACGGACGAGACGCTGGTCGAGTTCGTACGGGCTCCCGACCTCCTGCTTCCGGCAGCCGTGCTGAACCGCCAGCCTTATCTGCTCCGGGCGCGCGTCCTGGACGAAGCCCGTCTCGTCATGATCCAGGCCGATACGTTCCGCCAGGCTGTCGCTTCGGATCATGCCCTTTGCCTCGCGGTGCTCGCCTGCCAGGCCGCCCAGTTCCGTCGTCAAATCAAGCATGCGAAGAACCTGCAACTGCGATCTGCCGAGGAGCGCATCGGCTGTTATCTCCTGGCGCTGACAGAGGCCGCCACGCCCGGCGAACCAATTAAACTGCCGCTGGAGAAACGCCTGATTGCCTCGCAACTTGGCATCACGCGGGAGACGTTTTCGAGAACCTTGGCGTCAGTGGCGCGAAACGGGATTCGGGTCGATGGCGACCTTGTCATCCTCGAAAATTCTGCCGCGGCACACGCACGTTTTCCCCTTGATCCTCTGTTGGACGGCCCGGAAGCCATGATTCCCTTACAAACCAAAAGGATATAACCATGACGACCGCGTCGGTAAGTCCAACCGATCAGGGGCGGGCCCTATGGCTCTCGACCATCGCCTTCACTGTATGCTTCGCGGTCTGGTCGATATTCGCGATCATTGGCATTAAGATACAGAAAGATCTCGGTCTTTCAGATACGCAATTGGGCCTTTTGGTCGGTACGCCGATCCTTACCGGGTCTCTCATCCGGCTCATTCTCGGCATCTGGTCGGACCAGTACGGGGGGCGCCTCGTATTCTTCATTACAATGATCTCCGCCGCGGTAATGACCTCTCTGCTGACCCTTGCCTATGATTACCCCACCTTTCTCGTGGCCGCCCTGGGCGTTGGAATTTCGGGTGGCTCGTTCTCGGTCGGCGTCGCTTACGTGGCCAAGTGGTTTCCAAAAGAAAAACAAGGCACGGCACTGGGCATTTTCGGCGCAGGAAACGTTGGTGCCGCAGTCACCAAGTTGGCCGCGCCCACGATCATGATGGCCTATGGCTGGCAAACGGTGGCTTTCGTTTGGGCTGCGGCGCTAGGCTTCATTGCCGTCGTCTTTTTCCTGATGACGAAAGACGATCCCGATCTGATGCGCCGCCGTATCTCCGGTCAGACACCAGAATCCTTGTCCGCTATGCTTGAACCGCTCAAGAACGTTCAGGTCTGGCGGTTTTCGCTCTATTATTTCTTCGTGTTCGGTGGCTTCGTATCGCTGGCGCTATGGCTGCCGCATTACCTCATCGGCGTCTACGGCGTGGGCATTGCGGCGGCTGGTGTCATTGGCGCGGCCTATTCCATTCCGGCGTCGGTATTCCGTGCCTATGGCGGGCATCTTGCCGATAAGTTCGGTGCCCGGCGGGTGATGTATTGGACATTCCTGGTGTCCGCGGTCTGCACCTTCATCCTCTCCTACCCGCCGACGCAGTATGTGATGCAGGGCATTCATGGCCCCGTTTCCTTCTCGACGCACCTGAGTGTCGTTGGGTTCATGGTTGTCGCGTCTGTCCTGGGCTTCTTTATGAGCCTCGGCAAGGCGGCGGTGTTCAAGCATATCCCGGTCTATTACCCCGGCCGCGTCGGTGCTGTCGGTGGCGTCGTCGGCCTTGTCGGCGGTCTTGGCGGCTTTGCCATGCCCATCGCCTTCGGTGCCCTGAACGACCTGACCGGCATCTGGCAGAGTTGCTTCTGGCTGCTGTTCGTCCTCGTCACCACCGCATTGGTGTGGATGCATGTGGCGGTTCGACAGATGGAGCGTACGGCCCAAGCGGCAGGCATCGCGGTGTCGACACTGCCGGAACTACCCGAGATGCAGCCGCTCCATGGACCGGCGCAGCAAGGGGCCCTCGCAGCCGCTGGCGCCATCAAGGACTGGCGACCCGAAGACGCAGAGTTCTGGAGTGCCACAGGCCGTAAAATAGCCAGGCGCAACCTTTGGATATCTGTCCCCTGCCTGCTGCTGTCGTTCGCCGTCTGGATGGTGTGGTCGGTGGTGGTGGCCAAGCTGCCAGCCGTTGGCTTCGCGTTCTCCAACGAACAGCTTTTCTGGCTGGCGGCACTACCCGGGCTTTCAGGCGCGACGTTGCGGGTGATCTACGCGTTCATGCCCGCGATGTTCGGTGGACGGCTTTGGACAACATTGACGACCTGGTCGCTGCTGATCCCCGCACTTGGAATGGGGTTCGCCGTCCAGAACCCAACGTCGCCGTATTGGATATTCCTGGTCCTCGCGTTTGCTTGCGGGCTCGGCGGTGGAAACTTCGCCTCCTCAATGGCCAACATTTCGTTCTTCTTCCCTAAGGCCGAGAAAGGGTCCGCGCTGGCCATCAACGCGGGGCTCGGCAACCTCGGCGTCAGCGTGGTCCAGTTCGTTGTCCCGCTGGCCATCACCGGGGGTGTCTTTGGCTGGCTCGGTGGAGCGCCGCAAACGGCGACGCATGCAGGCGTCACGACGACACTCTGGTTACAGAACGCTGGCTTTGTATTCGTGCCGTTCATCATCGCCAGCGCCTTCGCCGCCTGGTTCGGCATGAACGACATCGCTACGATGAAGGCATCGTTCGCCGACCAGTCAATCATCTTCCGCCGCACGCATAACTGGATCATGTGTTGGCTCTACACGGGCACGTTCGGGTCGTTCATTGGTTTTTCGGCAGCCTTTCCTCTGCTGTCGAAGATATTGTTCCCCAGCGTGAATGCCCTGGCCTACGCCTTCCTTGGGCCGCTGGTGGGGGCCGTGGCTCGGGCAGTCGCTGGCAAGCCATGTGACCGGATCGGTGGCGCACGCATCACCGTCTGGGTCTTCGTCGCCATGAGCGTGGGCACTCTGGGAATCCTTTATGCCATCGGCATGAAGGGTGATCCGACTGCGTTCCCGGTTTTCTTTGGTAGCTTCCTGTTCCTGTTCGCCGCGAGCGGGGTAGGTAACGCATCCACGTTCCAGATGATCCCGGCGATCATGCGCAAGGAGGTAGCGCGACTTGAACCCGGACTGATTGGCGCGGACCTGGTCAAGCAATCCGACAAGGAGTCGGCTGCCATCATTGGGTTCACCTCGGCTATTGCCGCATTCGGCGCCTTCTTCATTCCCAAAAGCTTTGGAAGTTCGATCGCCGCGACTGGCGGGGCGGAGGTCGCGCTCTACGGCTTCCTGGCATTCTACGTGAGTTGCATCGGTATCACCTGGTGGTTCTACACCCGGCGCAGGGGCCTGCTGTTCGGTGTGGAGCATGGGACCGCGACGGGCCAACCATCTGCGACCGTGGCCGCTAAGTGATTGGTCTGGAAGAAGGCTCCGCCGGCAGGCCAGCCCGTGCGTCTAAGATTCCGACTTGGGAAATTATATGCTAGATTCCGTTTCATCATCGTTGCTTCAGGAGAGGCCACAGCCGCCCTCCAAGCGGCCCCCCGTAAACGCCGGCGTTCATCGAGCGCCCGCTCGCAAGACCTCGGTGGTGCTGACCCAAGGGTTTCGACCATTCTTCCTGGCGGCAGCGCTATGGTCGATGGCCGCACTTGCAATCTGGATCGTCATGCTGGCGACAGGAAGCGCTCTGCCGAGCCGTTTCGATCCGCTCAGTTGGCACATCCACGAAATGCTGTTCGGCTTCGTAATGGCCGCCATTGCCGGGTTCCTGTTGACCGCCATCCCGAACTGGACCCGAAGGCTTCCGATCAATGGCCTACCCTTGGCGCTGCTGGTTGGGCTCTGGCTCCTTGGCCGACTGATCTCTTTGGTTTCAGCGTTTTGCCCGTTTTGGCTGTCGGCTGTCGTCGATTTGTCGTTTCCGGCCGCCCTGGTCGCTGTCGCCTCACGCGAAATTATTGCCGGGCGCAACTGGCGGAATCTGCCGATGGTCGTGCCCGTCATCGTCCTCGGAATCGCAAATCTGTTGATGCATCTGGAAGCGGACGAATTCTCGGTGTCCACCGGGCTGGGGTGGCGGCTCGGAGTGGCTGCCGTCATCATCCTGATCTCGGTTGTGGCTGGGCGGATCGTGCCCGGTTTCACCCGCAACTGGCTGGCCAAACGCGGCGCTTCCAACCTTCCTTCCAGTCACGGCTGGGTCGACCGCATCGCGCTTGGTATCCTCCATCTGGGCCTCCTCGGGTGGGCATTCGATCTGAAGGCTCGTTACGTCGGCGCTATATTGCTGCTTGGTGCGGCGCTCAATCTCTGGCGGATGTTACGCTGGCGCGGTGCGGCGACAAGTGCAGAGCCGCTCCTCATCATCTTGCACATTGGCTATGGTTGGTTGGTCATTGGTGCAGCCTTGCTCGGCCTGACCAGTCTCGGAGCCAATGTGCCGCTCAGCGCCGCCATTCACTCTCTCACGGCGGGCGCAATCGGCACCTTGATTTTGGCCGTCATGACCCGGACAACGCTCGGCCACACCGGACGCTCCCTGACCGCCAATCGCGCCACTGGTCTGATTTACATCCTTATCGGACTCGCAGCATTGATCCGCTTAGCGGCAGCATTCGATGCGAATTGGAGCAACCCGCTTCTCGTTGCGTCGGCATCCTTTTGGATTAGCGGCTTTGGCCTGTTCATCGTGAGCTACGGGCCATTTCTGTTGAAACCCCGGGATGTCCGTTGAGACAGGCGGTAGCGGCCTCCCGGTTGCCACGAGGTGAGCTACTTCAGCGTCGACAGAAAGGCGATCAGGTTGGCCCGGTCTTCAGGTTCGGGCAGGCCCGGAAACGATACTGTCCCGTTCGATGTCGACGCTACTCAGATCAGCTAAATCATCAATCAGGCACTGCCATTCCGGCCTCACTCCTCGGCCTGCCGCCAATCGGTCGAGCAGTTCCTTGCGCAGCTCCAGTCAGTTTCTTTCCGATCAATCTCCGTGAATTTTGGACCGACGAAGAAGCCACCTTCTGGCGCCTCTGCGTGGCAACCTTTGAATTGCTAATCGGGAATGATCTGCGATCTCGAAATTATGGCCTGGGCCGCCATTCGGACGGGCACTACCTTTGTGGAGACCGCCGCTCTCGGGATTCAGATTCCAACGTCGAACATACCCATGTGATCACGATGTTCGTTCCGCCGAAGTCTGCCGCGCTGACGCCCGGCCCGTTGGTCATTACCCAAAGTGAGGCAGACGAACGGTATACAGAACGCTCGGCCTTGATGGACGTGCTGTTCTCCATTCCCGACTGCGAGTGAAACACGCACGACGATCGGGAAAGGCGCGGTCGTCCATGTGCTGATTCCGACCTGCCGAAAGCCTGCGAACGGGAGCTTTTGCATACAGGCTATCGCCTGACGGTTGGGCCGTTGATGGATGGTCGTGTTTAAGCCCGGCTACCCCCGGTGGCTCATCAACCGCGCCTTGTCCCGCTTCCAGTCGCGATCCTTAATCGCCTCGCGCTTGTCGTGCTTCTGCCGTCCCTGGCCGACACCCAGCAGCACTTTCGCGCGTCCCTGGTCGTTGAAATGGATCTGCAACGGCACCAGCGTCGCACCCTGTTTCGCCACCGCGGTCAGCAACTGCACGATCTGCTTCTTCTTCAGCAGTAACTTGCGCGGTGCCCGCGGTTCGAACCGTGACAGCACCCCGCCCTGGTATTCCGGGATGTAGGAGTTGAACAGCCACATCTCCCCTTCCCGTTCGCCCGCCCAGGCCTCGGTCAGCGTCGCTCGGCCGAGGCGGAGCGATTTGACCTCCGGCCCCTTCAGAACCATGCCGGCTTCCATCGTCTCGCCAATGGAATAGTCGAAGCGCGCCTTGCGGTTCTGCGCCGCGATGCCGTGGGAGATCAGGCCGGTTTTCTTTTTGTCGTTAGCGGCCATGGGGATGTCCGGCCGGTATGACTTTATCCGTCCTAGCCCTCCCCCGACTTGATCGGGGGAGGGCTAGGACGGCCGGAGACGACGTTAAGGGCACGCTAAACTCAGCCAATCCAATCTCCCGTTGCCCCTTCAAGTCCGAACCCATGCGATACCGCATGGTTCAGCGACGGGGACTATCAGTTCAGCAACCCGACTTCTGCCATCGCCGCCTTCACCCGTTCGCGCGTCGGCCCCATGATCGGGGCCAGCGGCAGGCGGCAGCGTTCGGAGGTCTTGCCCATCAGCGACGCGGCATACTTCACCGGCCCCGGGCTGGTTTCGCTGAACAGCGCGTCGTGCAGCGGCACCAACCGGTTCTGAATAGCCATCGCATCGGCCAACCGGCCCTCGGCCCAGGCGGTCTGCATCTCGCTGCACAGCCGGGGCGCCACGTTCGCCGTCACGCTGATGCAGCCAACGCCGCCGGCGGCATTAAACGACAGGGCGGTGTGATCCTCACCCGACAATTGGCAGAAATCCGCACCAATGGCACGGCGCGTGTGCAGCGGCCGCACCAGATTGGCGGTCGCGTCCTTCACCCCGATGATGTTCCGGTGCTTCGCCAACCGAGCCATCGTCTCGACACTCATGTCCACCACCGAACGCGGCGGAATGTTATAAATGATGATGGGGATATCCACCGCGTCGGCGATGGCAGTGTAGTGCAGGAACATGCCCTCTTGCGTCGGCTTGTTGTAGTACGGCGTCACGATCAGCGCGGCGTCGGCGCCGGCTTCCTTGGCATGGCGTGCCAACTCGATCGCTTCTAAAGTGCTGTTGGACCCGGCCCCGGCGATCACCGGAATACGGCCGGCCGAAACCTCAATCGCGATCTCCACAACCCGCTTGTGTTCGGCATGCGACAATGTGGGGCTCTCACCGGTGGTGCCAACGGGGACAATCCCGTGGGTGCCTTCGTTGATCTGCCATTCCACAAATTCGGCGTAGGCTTTCTCATCGACGGACCCATCTTCCCGCATGGGGGTGATCAACGCGACGAGCGATCCCTTGAACATAGCCATCTCCCGATCCGGCTTTATAGATAAGCAGCGGAAACTAGGCGCGTGATGGATGCGCCGCAACCCTGGACTTGCTAGAAGGGTGCATGCCCGTTCCGATTCGCTGCTTCCTGGCTGGCCTCGCCTGTATTCTGGTCGCGCAGGCGCACGCGCAACCGCCCAATCCGCTGGCCGCCGTCAAGACCGACCGCTGGGCCGAAGCGCAGGCCGAAGCCGCCCGGGTGGCCGATCCCGTGGCGGAAAAACTGGTGCTGTATCTACGTTTGCGCGCGCCAGGCGCCGCCACGTCATCCGAGATCGCCGACTTCATGCAACGCAATCCCGATTGGCCGGCTCAGGCCATGCTGGAACGCCGCCGGCAGGAGGCGATTGCCTCCGACCCGGACGACGCGGCCGTCCTAGCGCAATGCAACCCGGCACCAACCCTTGCCACCGCCATGCTGCGCTGTGCCGAAGCCATCGCCAACACCGGCCGCACCGGGGACGCCAATGCCCTAGCCCGTCTGGCCTGGGTGAATGCGATCGACTCAGCGAACGGGGAGGCCAGCTTCCGGCTGCGCTGGGACGGCAGCGTCACCGCCGACGACCAATGGGCTCGCTTTCAGCGTCTCGCGTGGCTGTCCGATCCGGCCGCCGCCGCGCGACAGATCCCGCGTCTCGATCCCGCGCGTCAGCCCGCCGCGCAGGCACGCCTCGCCGCCAGACGCGATGACCCCGCGACCGAGGCCCTGGTGGCCGCGTTGCCATCAGCGCAACGCACCGACCCCGGCCTGACGCTGGACCGCGCCCGGTCCCTGCGCCGCACCGATCATGACGCCGATGCCGCGGCGCTGCTGGTCCAGACCGCCGATGCCGACAATGTTCCGGCGTTTTGGCCGGAGCGGAATCTGCTGGCCCGCAAGCTGCTGCGCGATGGCGATCCAAAAACCGCCTACGCGGTTGTCATGGCGCACGGTCAGACCAGCGATGAGAACCGGGCGGAGGCCGAATTCCTGGCCGGCTTCATTGCACTGCGGATGCTCCACGATCCGGCGGCGGCAGCAGTCCATTTCCAGAAGCTGACCGACTCGCATGCGATCATCACGCAAAGCCGGGCGCATTATTGGTTGGCTCGGGTGGCGGCCGAGGGCGGGAAGGACCCGCGGCCGGAATACGCACAATCGGCGGCTTGGCCGACCACGTTTTACGGTCAGCTCTCGACGCTCGCTTTGGGGGAAACCCCGGCCACGCGGATTGGCGCGTTGCGCGACCCGGCATGGACGGCCGACACGGCGCTGGCGTTCACCGGCCATGAGGTCCTGCGCGCCGCAGCATGGCTGATCGCCTGGGGCGATCCACAGCGCGCCCGGGTGTTCCTGACGCGCATGGACGAACTGGCGCCGATCGCCGCCGAACGGGCGTTGACCGCGACGTTCGCCCTCCGCGCAGGTATGCCCGACGGAGCGGTGTTCGTGGCTCGGCGCATGGGGCGCGACGGGCTGGCATTACCTCACGATGGCTGGCCGGCGCCCTACCAGCCGGCCGGGCCGCCCGATCCGGCCTTCTCGCTGGGGATCATGCGGCAGGAAAGCAGTTTTGATGTCGGCGCCGTCAGCCCGTCCGGCGCGCGCGGCCTGATGCAGTTGATGCCGCCGACGGCGACGGCGGTGGCGAAACAGCTTGGGATACCGGTGTCACTGCCCGCGTTGACCGCCGACGCGAACCATAACATCCGCCTCGGCACAGCCTATCTGCAAGAGATGCTGACCCGCTTCGACAATTGCCTGCCGCTGGCCGCCGCCGCTTACAACGCCGGGCCGCATCGTGTGGCGCAGTGGCTGGGCGACAACGGCGATCCGAGGACCGGCCCGATCGACATGGTGGACTGGATCGAGATGATTCCCGTCGCCGAGACCCGCAACTACGTCCAGCGCGTCACCGAAAACGTCGTGATGTATCGAGCCAGCCGGCATGATCCCGCCCCGATCCTGACCGGCACACAATGGACCCGCTGACACACACGATCCCAGCCCGGGACGGACTGCCGATCCACGTCCTGGAATGGAACGCCGGTGACCGGTTACCGCCGATCCTGTGCCTGCCCGGACTGGTCCGCACCAGCGCCGACTTCGAAGTCCTGGCGCCCGCGATCGGGTCGGAACGCCGGATCATCGCCATCGATTACCCGGGCCGCGGCGAGTCCGGCCGGTCCCGCGACATCGAACGCTACACGCCTGAAGCCTGCGCCCGCGACGTGATGGACATTTGCGCCGCGCTGCACATCCACGCTGCCATTGCCATCGGCACCAGTTTCGGCGGCCTTTTGACCATGGGCCTCGCCGTCGCTCGGCCGGGATTGATCCGAGCGGCGATCCTGAACGACATCGGACCGGACATCGGGTCCGACGGCGCCGATTTCGTCCGAGGTTTTGTCGGCAAGGACCCGGCGCTGGAAAGCCTTGATGCCTGCGTAGCGTATTTACGGACTAATCTGCCGCCGCTGTCGCTCGACACCGAGGCGGCGTGGCGGCGCATGGCGGAACTGACTTATGCCCAAGGCGCCGACGGCCGGTTTCATCCGGTCTGGGACACCAGGATCGCCTTGCTGCTGAACCGGCCGGCGCCTGATCTTTGGCCATTGTTCGGCGCGTTGGCACAGCGCCCGGTCCTGCTGATACGCGGCGGCGTCAGCGACATTCTGTTGCCAGACACGGTCGCGCGCATGCAGACTGTACATCCTTCGATGCAGGTCATAACCCTGCCCGGCATCGGCCACGCGCCGATCCTGACCGAACCGCCCGCTCTGGCGGCGATCCGCACATTTCTGGAGGACTGCCGATGAGGCTGGCTCGTTTTATCGCCGCTGGCTTCGGGACGGGTTACGCCCCGCTTGCCGCCGGCACCGTGGCTTCGGCAGCGGCTGTGATTACGGGCGCCGGCCTGATGCTGCTATCGCCCCCGGCGCTGGCGATTGCGGCTTTAGCGGCAGCCGTTGGTGGCTATCTGGCTATTCAACGCGCGTCCGTCGAGGGCGACCCCGGCTGGGTGACGATCGACGAATTCGCCGGGCAATGGATCGCGATGCTGGCACTGTCCCGCCCGACGCTTCCGGGGCTGCTCGCCGCCTTTATCCTGTTCAGGCTGTTCGACATTACCAAATTGGGTCCGGTCGGCTGGGCCGACCGGCGGCATGGCGCGTTCGGGATCATGGCCGACGACGTGATCGCCGGATTGATCGGCGCGGCGCTGTTGCTAGCGCTTCGGTTATGGAAGCCAGATTGGTTATTGTGATGATACCAAGACAAATTTCGCTAATAGCGCGTTATTGGCTGAATCACCACTTGCCGTTTGATCAAATCGGTGGGTGAATCACCTAAACCCTCTGGAAGCGCCTCAATGCCCTTGGAGCATATGCAGACGGTCACCGTCCTTCCCGCGGCGGAGCGGCGGCAGGCTGGCCAGGCTTTGCGCAAGAGTGTGCCGAGAGGGGTCCATAGCCTGTGGGCACCGCCGCCCGGGCGCCGCGATCCTGTCGATATCCTGATCGAGTCCGGCCGCCATCGCATCGCCAGTTTGCTGCCGATCCGCTACGACCGCATGCGCTCCTCGGCTTTCGGCTTCTTCCGCGGCGCCGCCGCCATCATGGCCGCCGATCTGGCGAACACGCCGGCGAGCGGACTGTCGGTGCAAGCCTGCGGGGACTGCCATCTGGCGAATTTCGGCACCTTTGCCTCGCCCGAGGGCACGCCGGTGTTCGACGTCAATGATTTCGACGAAACTCTGCCGGCGCCGTTCGAATGGGACGTGAAGCGCCTGGCCGCCAGCTTCGCGGTCGATGCGCTGTCGCGCGACCTAGGCGACAAGACCGCGCGCCATTTAGCCGGGGCGATGGTGGAGGCGTACCGCCGCCACATGAACCAATTGGCCAAACTGGACCCGTTGGCGTCCTGGCGGTCGCGTGTCGATGTGACCGAGGTTCTGGGCGGTATCGCCGATGTCAGGCTGCGCGACCGCGAACTGAAACGGCTGCACACCGCAATCGAGGCCGGGCATGCGGGCTATGCCAAATTGGTCGAGAAAACCAAGGGACAATGGCGGATCAAAGAGAAACCGCCGCTGATCTTTCCACTGTCCGGGCAGCGCGACGATACGCATGAGATCGTGGCCCGCACCGCTTTCGAATCGTACAAGCAGTCGCTGCCCGAAGAACGCCGGTTGCTGCTGGATCGTTACGAGCTGGCCGACGTTGCGTTCAAGGTCGTCGGTGTCGGCAGTGTGGGCACATTCTGCGCTATTGGCCTGTTCGTCACACGCGATGATCAGACGTTGCTGCTGCAACTCAAGGAAGCCCAGACATCGGTGCTGGCGCCTTACGCGGGACCGAGCGCCTACGCGAACCAGGGGCAGCGGGTGGTGGTCGGGCAGCGGATCATGCAGGCGGTGCCGGATATGTTCCTCGGCTGGACCGACAATCGCGGCGATGACCAGCAGTGCTACATCCGGCAGTTGAAGGATAGCCGTCTGGCGCTGATCGGTTCCGACCTGGCCGAGGGCGCGCTGCCATATCACGCCACGCTGTGCGGTGTGACGTTGGCCCGGGCGCATGCGCGATCCGGCGATCCGGCGAAGCTGGCGGGTTATATCGGCACCGGGACGGCGTTCGATTCCGCCATCGCCGGTTTTGCGATGGCTTATGCGGCCCAAACGCATGCGGATTGGCTGGTGTTCCTGGAAGCGATCAAGGCCGGACAGATCGAGGCGCACGGGGCCTAGTTGCATGACGACCCGGTTTTCTCGCTGCGACAGCCCCCGGGTCTGCCCCCGTCGTCTTGGCCCGGCTTGTCCGGGCCACCTATGGCAGGGCGGTGCCGCGATAGTTGGCCCGGCCAAGCCCTAAAGTACCCACACATCTCCTGACCTCCGAAAAAAGTCCTTGCCCGGCTCGACGCGAGTACGATTCGCTGCCTCCAGGCAACCGGAGAACAGGAGCCAGGGATGGAATGGTCGGTTGGGT